>OHAV01000831.1_pt1 | contig 11240 bp, 9 predicted proteins | sample 1577271 | NCBI WGS metagenome assembly OHAV01 (sample SAMEA3879537, study PRJEB24766) | human gut metagenome | biome: human-associated habitat; feature: feces | place: USA | collected 1985/1987 | reverse complement strand
AGATTTCCATCATCTTCTCGGCGTCAGCCTCATTCACCGGCTTGATAGCACGACGATATTTCGGATCCGGATATTTAATGAAGTCGAAACGATAATCACAACCCTTTCCGTTCAATGTATTACCACGGCGAACATCCTTTAACTTAACGGTCGCTCCAATATCACCCGCCACCATTTCCGTAACCGGGGTACGAGTTTGTCCGGCTACCGCAAATAACTGTGCGATACGCTCCTTGGAACCACGATCGGCATTCATCAAATCGTCACCTTCTTTTACTTTTCCTGATATCACTTTAAAATAGGAAACCTGACCAATATGAGGTTCCACGGTAGTCTTGAAGAAGAACAAGCTAGTAGGACCATTCGAGTCCGGAGTCACCTCTACGCCTTCCGTAGTAATCAGACGAGGCATCTTGTCTGTACAAGGAACCACGTTACCCAAGAACTCCAACGTACGACGAACACACATATCACGACCGGCACATACGCAGAATACCGGGAACATACCGCGAGTAACCAAGCCCGCACGGATACCGGCACGCATATCATCCTCGCTCAAGGCACCTTCCTCAAAGAATTTCTCCATCAACATATCGTCGTTCTCAGCGGCGGCTTCCACCAAGGCTTGATGCAACTCCATCGCCTTATCCATTTCCTCGGCGGGGATTTCCAATACATCAGGAACTCCACCTTCCGGTTTCCAACGATACATCTTCATTTTTAATACATCCACCACGGCATTGAAAGAAGAGCCGCAGCTAATCGGATATTGGATAGGAACGATCTTACTGCCCCAACGGTCTTTCAACTGGGCGATAGTTCCCTCATAGTCGGCTTTATCATTATCAAGCTGATTGACAACGAAAATCACCGGTTTATGAAATTGTTCAGTATACCGGAACTGGTTAACGGTTCCAACCTCAACACCGTACTGGGCATTCAATACCATCAGTGCCGTATCCGTGACATTCAGAGCGGAAACAGCTCCTCCCACGAAATCATCCGAACCCGGACAATCGATGAAATTCAGCTTCCGATCCTGCCATTCTACACTGAAAACGGTTGAGAACACTGAGTATCCATACTCTTTCTCAACCGGGAAATAATCGGACACCGTATTTCCTGCCTCAACGGAGCCGCGACGTTTTATAACTCCACCCTCGTAAAGCATAGCTTCAGCGAGAGTGGTTTTCCCAGAGCCCGAACTTCCCAAGATAGAGATGTTCTTAATTTCATTTGTTTGGTATACTTTCATGATATCAGGATTTATTTGAGTTTAACAATACGTTTATTTGGCGTGAATCACTTTCACGAGGGCGCAAATTAGAGATTGTAAAGGAAAAAAGCAATTATCGCCCGGTGTTTGAGAACTATGTTGTGCAGCAGCAAGGTTTTTTGGAATTAAAATCATATCTTTGTGTAAAGATATAATTGTGTCCATACAGATGGCAGGCTTATACATCCACGTTCCTTTTTGCGCCAAGCGGTGTTTATACTGTGACTTTTTTTCCAATACGGAGATGAAGTATAAAGAGCCGTATATAAACGCACTTATAAAAGAGATGGAATTGCGGAAGGGATATATAGGAAACGAAGCATTAGAAACCATTTACTTCGGGGGAGGCACTCCCTCTCAATTAGACGAGAAGGATTTCGGTAAGATATTCGAAGCCATCTATCGTCTTTTTGATGTAGCCGAGCAAGCGGAGATTACCTTAGAGGCGAATCCGGATGACATGAAACGAGAATATGTATCGCTTCTCCGTAATTATCCTTTTAACCGGGTCAGCATGGGTGTACAGAGTTTTCATCCGGAAGATTTGCGTTTTCTGAATCGTCGCCATGACCGGGAACAAGCGATTAAAGCAGTAGAACTATGCAAGGAATATGGGATTACAAATATCAGTATCGATTTGATCTACGGACTTCCTAACCAAACGAAGCAAGCATGGGAAGAGAATTTGCGACAAGCGATCCGGCTGGATGTTCCCCATCTTTCCGCTTACCACCTCATTTACGAAGAAGGTACCGCACTTTACAAATTAATGGAAGCGGGAAAAGTAACTCCCGTAGACGAGGAGTTAAGCGTCTCGTTCTTTTCCACATTAATAGACCGGTTGGCAGAAGCAGGCTATTTGCATTACGAGATCTCCAATTTCGCCCGTCCCGGATTCTTCTCCAAGCACAATAGCTCCTACTGGACCGGAAAGAAATATCTGGGGCTCGGTCCTTCCGCCCATTCTTATAACGGAATAGACCGGGAATGGAATCCATCTTCTCTACCTATATATATAGAAGGTATAGAAAATGGGCATCCGACAATAGAATCCGAGGATTTAGACCTATGCACCCGGTACAACGACTTCATCATCACCGGCCTTCGAACCATGTGGGGAGTCTCTTTCGCTGATATCCAGACAAAATTTGGCAGGAAGCTCCTTTCTTATTGTCAAAAGCAAGCTCAACCCCATATCAACCAAGGTCTCTTATTACAAACCGGTGACAAATTGATTTTATCCAAGTCAGGAATCTTCGTTTCCGACGGAATCATGAGTGATCTACTTTGGGTATAAAAATTAACAAAACCACCACTTTCCCCAACAAACCTGTTAGTTAAAAGTACATTTCCTGCACATTTTCACGATTTTTGAGAAATAAAACGACGCATATTAAAAAACTATTACATATATTTGCAGCATCAAAAACAGCAAACAGTGCCATATTTGTATATAATATCAGGTTGCAACGGAGCAGGAAAAACAACAGCTTCCTTCACTATTTTACCAGAAATGCTAAAATGTAGGGAGTTTGTTAACTCAGACGAGATAGCCAAGGGACTTTCCCCTTTTAATGCAGACAGTATAGCCGTCGCCGTTGAAGCTAGTCGTATTATGTATAAGCGGATAAAGGAACTCATCGGTGCTGGTGAGACTTTCGCAATGGAAACTACGCTGGCCACCCGTTCAGTCGCAAACCTGATACGGGAAGCACAAAGGGAAGGTTATTATGTTACATTGCTTTACTTCTGGCTGAATACGCCGGATCTAGCCGTGGAACGTGTGAAAATGAGGGTAGCCGCCGGAGGTCACAATATTCCGGAAGCAACGATACGGCGTCGGTATGAGGCCGGTATCCACAATTTATTTGAGCTATACCTTCCTATTAGTGACTATTGGATGATAACTGATAATTCGATGTCTCCCATGGAAGTGATCGCCAAGGGATTCAAGAATGATAAAAGGGAAGTGTATAATCTAGATATTTTTACAAAACTTGAACATCATGAATGAGCAAGAAGTTAGAGAATTCGAAGAGAATATAGTAAAAGGTGCAAATATAGCTTTTCAGCGTTTGGTGAATCAGAAGAAGAAGGAAGACGGAGAGTTGGTATTCTCTCGTAACGGTCATATCTTCAGAGTCAAAGCTGTTGATCTTGACAAGATTTATTAAGTTATAGATATAAATATACAAAAAGAGGAGACGTATCTTTAAAAGATACGTCTCCTTTTTTTGTATTTATAGAGAAGTAAGTTAACTTACTTCTCTATCTTGAGAATTCCATCTCGTTCAATAAATAACCGGCTCCGGCATATTTATCGATTACGAATAGGACATAACGGATATCTACGATAATACTGCGTTGATAATCGGGCAGATATTGGATATCCCCTCCTACTCCTTCCCAGTTACGGTCGAAATTGATACCGATTAACTCTCCTTGTCCATTCAATACCGGACTACCGGAGTTCCCTCCGGTTGTATGGGTCGTAGCACAGAAGGCAACCGGCATTTTACCGTTAGGCATCTTATAAGGGCCAAAGTCTCCTGCTTGATATAATTCCTTCAAACGAGCAGAAACCACAAATTCCCAATTCGTAGAATCCTCCTTCTCCATGACGCCGTCTAAAGTGGTTTGATGACCATAATAATCGCAATCACGAGGACTGTAACCTTTCACCTGCCCATAAGTCAGACGAAGCGTAGAGTTCGCATCCGGAAAACTAGCTAAGTCTCCATACATCGCTAAAAGTCCTTTCACATACGCACGATGGGCGATCGCATATCCGGCATCAAAATCAGCCAAGGCCTTATCTAACGCCCTTTTCTCATCCTTTACGGATTGCGCAAACAGAATCATCGGATCTTCTCTCAAAGTTTTGACAGACGGATGCTCCTTGAACGCATTGAAGTTCTTCTCGCTACCATAGATCGATTTATCAAACAGATAATCAACGAATTTATCCACATCCCCCTTAAACTTGCTATCGATTACGGAGAAATAAGCGGGCTGCGACTTCGGAGCGACCAAACGCCTATATTCCTTTAACATGACTTTCGCTATCTTCTTATCAACCATCGGCGCATAATCCTTATCAGCGAAACGGTGGAAAGCCCTCTCCAATTGAGTGACCTGTTTTTGCTGCTCGGAACGATCTTTCCCCTCCAAAGCCTCACAAACAGTCCCGATATCGGTCGGAACTTTGGAGAACTCGATGCCACGGCTCAATGCCTCATCCAACATCCAACTACGGAAACGCAAATCCTTACGATCATTAACGATCTGCTCCAATGTCAGAAGCGCTTCCGGATAAGCAGGCTCACACATCTTCTTCGACCAAGCGATCAAACGATCCTGCTCATCGTTTTTCATCTGCTCAAAATTACGTTTGTTGATCGCCCAGTTACTACCGATCGCATTCTTATAAGCGTTCGTAGACCCCGCATACTTACTAGCGTATTGAATCCGGACTTGCGGATCTTTCAACATTTCTTCCAGCATCGCCTCTTGACGGAGATTACGGATATTGATACGTACCGCATTATCTATATCCCGACGCTCGGCTACCTCCCATGAGGTATAGTATTTATTGGTACGACCGGGGAACCCCATGATCATAGCATAATCGTTCTCCTCCACACCTTTTATAGAAAGCTTCAGCCAGCGTTTCGGACGAAGCGGGACATTGGTTTCCGAATAAGGCACCGGATTTCCGTTCGCATCAGCATACACACGGAAAAGAGAGAAGTCTCCGGTATGGCGAGGCCACATCCAGTTATCCGTATCCGCCCCGAACTTACCGATAGAGGAAGGGGGAGCACCGACTAAACGGACATCCGAATAGACCTTCTTGGTAAACATATAGTACTTATTACCTCCATAAAAAGCCTTGATCTCGACTTCCGTACCGGGGTTATCCTGTAAGAACTTCTCACCTACTTTCGCTTTAGCGAGGCCATTCAAGTACTTAGCGGACAAGAATTCCATGCTGTTCGGATCCGTGATCTTTTTCAGTTCCGTCCTCACATAATCCGTCACGTCATCGATCTTATCGATAAAAGTAACCGTCAATCCCGGATTCGGAAGCTCCTTATCACGAGACATCGCCCAAAAGCCGTCCGTCAGATAATCATGTTCCAAGGTACTATGCCGTTGGATGCTACTATAACCACAATGATGATTCGTCAGCACCAACCCGTCCGGAGAGATCATCTCGCCCGTACAACCACCGCCAAAGATGCCGACGGCATCCTTCAGCGATACTCCGTTCGGGTTGTATAAATCATCGGCTGCAAGTTTCAGTCCTTGTTTCTTCATCATGTCGATAGAGTTCTGCTGCTTCATCAGTTGCAGTAACCACATTCCTTCGTCTGCACGCGCAGAGCAGACTGTCAGTGCGGCAATGGCCGCAAGCAAACCTTTCTTAAATGTAATCTTCATATAATCAATTATTAAGTAATGTCTTTGAATTTCATTGTCATCGCTTGTGGGCTTATGGCTTTATGGCATTGTTTCTTATTGCTTCCATAATGTTTGCAGGCGGACGCCGGTTCATCAGTTCGTTCTTCATAAAGTCCATGTATGGGGCTGCGTGACTGAAGAACTTATGATATCCTGCACAAAGGTAATTCAGTCCCGGCTCTCCGTCGGCTGTACGTGCAAAACGGTTCTTTGGACATTCGCCGTTGCAGGCAAACAGCCATTCGCACTCCCTGCATTGGGTGGGGAGAGATTGTTGCTTCATCAGTCCGAAGGCTTGTTGCCGTTCTCCGTACATCATCTCCACCAGTGTATTCTGATGGATGTTGCCCAGTTTATATTCGGGGAAAACAAAATGGTCGCACGCATATACGTCTCCGTTGAACTCCATGACGCCTGCATGGCCGCAAGTCTTTGCCATGGAACATACACCCGGTTGTTCGCCTATCCAGTTGGCAAGGGTAGAGTCGAATAACTGTATGTAGTAAGTACCCACGTCCTGCTTTACCCATTCGTCGAACAAGGCGCATAGGAAGTCTCCCCATTGTTCCGGCGTGACGGAAAAGTCTGCCAGCTGCGTGCTCTTTTCCTTGTCTGCCAGGGAGGCAAGATGGCGTCCGTCCCCATGAGGGGCAATGCGCTCCACGATGGGGGCAAACTGGATGTAATGGCATCCTATCTCCTTGAAGAAATTATAGAAGTCCAGCGGATAGTCGGCGTTGTAGTCATTGACCACTGCCATTCCGTTCCATTCCACACCGTGCTTTTTCAGCAGGTTGATGCCCTGCATCACCTTGACGAAAGAGGGCTTGCCCTGCTTGTTCTTCCGGTATTCGTCATGGAACTCCTGAGGCCCGTCTATGGAGACACCCACCAGCCAGTTGTTTTCTTTGAAAAACCGGCACCATTCATCGGTCAGCAACGTGCCGTTGGTCTGTATGCAGTTGTCTATGGTGCGTCCGTTGGCATATTTCTTTTGCAGCTCCATGGCACGTTTGTAGAAAGAGAGCGGACGCATCAGCGTCTCTCCGCCATGCCAGGTGAACAGAACCTGGGGCATGGTCTGCGAGTTGATGTACTCCTCGATGAACTTTTCCAGCAGTTCCTCGCTCATCACATGCTTGGGGTTGTCTCTATATAGTTTGGATTTCTCCAGATAATAGCAATAATCGCATGCCAGATTGCATACCGCACCTACCGGTTTCAGCATTACATAGAGCGGTTTGGCAAAAGGTGCATAGGTTGACATGTATATTTTCTCTATTTTTATGATTTATAATTGTGCAAAAATACGTAAACCGAATGAAAAATCCTTTCTTTCTATTCGGTTTATAAGGAATATTAATACCTTTGCTGGGTGTAATTCAAAAATCGTTTCTTGCATGATTAGAATGAGTGTGAACCGCATTTTACCCTTTTTGCTCCTGCTTGTGCTCTTTACTTCTTGCAACCGCAAGTATAAGATAGAGGGCAGTTCTTCGGTAACCAGCCTTGACGGAAAGATGTTGTTCCTCAAGACGCTTCGGGACGGGCAATGGGTGAACGTCGACTCGGCAGAGGTTATCCATGGGCATTTCAAGATGAAAGGCCGGGCCGATTCCGTGATGATGGTGACTCTTTATATGGACCACGAGGGCATTATGCCTTTGGTGCTGGAAGACGGCAAAATCGTGGTTTCCATCTCCAATACTCAGTTGATTGCCAAAGGGACTCCTTTGAATGACAAACTGTACGAGTTCATAGACAAGCGCAATTCCCTGGAAGTGAAGATAGAGGAGCTGGAACGGAAAGAGGCGCGTATGGTGCTGGACGGTGCCAATCTGGATGACGTGCATGGGCAGTTGGCAAAGGAAGGCGAAGTACTTGTGAAGGAGATGAACGACTACGTCCGGCAGTTCATTGTAGATAACTTTGAGAATGTGCTGGGTCCCAGTGTATTCATGATGATGTGCAGCACACTGCCCTATCCGGTGATGACTCCGCAGATTGAGGACATCATGAGAACTGCTCCCTTGTCTTTTAAAGAGAATACTTTGGTGAAGGATTTCCTTACAAAAGCGAAGGAGAACATGCAGCTGATTGAAGAGCAGAAACGCATGAAGCAAAATGCTTCTGTAGGAGGACAGAAATAAACAGGAATGAGTTGATAATGACAAACGGGAATGCCTGAATATCTTGATAGGATATTCAGGCATTCCCGTTTGTCATTATGTCTTTATCTGTCCTGGTCTTCGTTCTTCACCATCCCTTTATACTTTTCCGGCAATGCACTCTCCACCGCCGCATAAGCCTCGTTCATGCTTGCCTTGATGTTTTCTGCCCCTTTCCCTTTGGGAGGAATAGGTTCATGGATGGTCAGTATCATCCGGTGGCGGTGTATCCACTTTCCGGTGCGTGGAAGAATCTCGAACGAGCCGTCTATAGTGACGGGCACCACTTCCAGTTGCAGTTCATCTGCCAACTGGAAAGCACCTCTCTTGAAGTACCCCATGTGTCCCGTGAAGGTACGTGCCCCTTCGGGAAATACTACCAGTGACACGCCGTCTTTCAAAGATGATTCTGCCTGCCGCATGGTGGCAAGCACCTTCTTGGGGCTGGAACGGTCGACGAAGATATGTCCTGCGCTCTCGCATGCCTTGCCGACAAACGGGATTTTGCGCAGGCTCTTCTTCATCATCCATTTGAAGTTCCGTCCCAGGAATCCGTATATCAAGAATATGTCGAAGGCACCTTGGTGATTGGGCACAAACACGTAGGAAGTACGTTTGTGTATTTTCTCCCTTCCATGTACCTCCACCGGAATAAGCAGTATATAGCAGATGAGCTGTGACCAGATTTTACCGGGATAGTAACCCCAGATATGCGCTCCTCCTATCAGCGAACCGATGATGGTGACCAATGCTGTAAGGATAGTCAGTACCAATAAAATGGGCAACGCAAAGCAAACCTGATAAATAATATAAAGTATCTTCATAGGTGTCGGATTTTTTATTGCTACAAAGATATACCTTTTTCTTATTTCGTCACTCTTTCTCTCTTACTAATTTTAGTACTGTAATTTCCGGCCATGCCCCGAACCGGAACGGCAGTCCTACATAGCCGATGCCAATATTTACGTACAAAGCCCTCTTGCCTTCGTAGTACATTCCTCTCCATTCCGGATAGATAAGTTCGGCAAGGGAGTGCCCGAACAAGATGCCTTGCATGGCGTGGGTGTGTCCTGCAAGCATCAGTGAAATATCGGGGCAGTACCTCGCGCCTCCAGTGGGTAGGGTTATGGCTGAGCAATATTTGGAACATTCCCTCCGTGCCCTGCATGGCTTGTGGCAAGTCTGCAAATTGGGAGAAAGGAGGCTCCCCGTCGTTTTCCACACCGATGAGGGCTATGCTGTCACCTTTGTGATGAAGGATGTCATGCTCATTGTTCAGCAGTTTCCATCCCATTGCTTTCTGCTGCCGGATTAAATAGTCCAGATTGGCGATTTCTGCTTTCGGGCTTTGCCAGTGATAGTATGAGCCATAGTCATGGTTGCCGAGGATGGAGTATACTCCGTCCGGTGCGTATAGTTGGGAGAGTATTTCTTGGAAACCATCCAGTTCATGGCTCTGCTGGTTCACGAGGTCACCGGTGAAGACAATCAGGTCCGGCTTCTGTCCGTTGACTAAATCGACCAGCTGTTTGATGGGGTCCGGATTGCCTTGCCAACTGCCGATGTGTATGTCCGATATTTGCACGATGCGGTAGCCGTCGAAACCTTCCGGAATATTTGCAGAACGGTATTCCACTTCTTTTGTATCGAAACGGGTGATGCCTGCCAGGGTACCGTAAAGGATATTGAAGAAGCTGACGACAGCCAAAACCAGTCCTATAGCGGTGAACGGGCTGCGGGGACAACGACGGATGATGAAGTGTGCCAGTACTCCCACCAGCGAGCAAAGCATGAATATGGTTTTTGGAAAGACAAATAGCATGATGGTAATTGCCAGTCTGCCTATGGCCTGCGTATGGTTTGACATCGCATTGTCGCCCGTGAGGAACATGAAGTAAACATAGCCTGCCGCTAATAGCAAGGTGGGAAGCCAATAAAGGCAGTGAAGGACTGCCTTTCTGGTTTTTCTTACTACATAAACCAAGTAAATGTAAAGGTCGGGGATGAGAAGGAAAAGGATGAAAACAAGAGTTACTCGGTGCATATATCTTTCAATTCTTCAATGTTCTTTTTAATATTGTCCAGATGTTTGTAAATCACTTTTTTGTAGAGAATATAGATAATCAACGCATCAAATACTACAAAGAGGGTAATCAGTATGGCTTGCACGCCAACGGACATCAGATGATATTCCATCACCCAATAATTGAGGATATTGAAAAGGATAATCCAGATGGAGATGCCCATCACCTCATATTTGGTCCATTGGCGGAAAGTGGTCATACGGCGGCTGACTTCGGCAACACTCATTTCTTCAATATGTGTATTCTTATTCCAACGGTATGTTTTCCAGTCCCACCACATGCCTGCGAGAATGCTGATGGCAATGAATCCTAAAAAGGGAACAATCTTTTCTTGTAGTTGTTCGTTGAAACCGAAGGTGGGCAGTAGCAGCCATATAAGAAGAAGGGTAGCCAGACATATCGTTCCTATTCCGATAGAGAAGCGTTGTATGACTACGAGGCGTCCCAGACTTTTGCGGGTATTTGCCTTGTAGCCGGCAATCAGTTCTGTAATCTGCTGTTCATCAGCAATCGGTTCTTTCTGCAACTGTTCATTCAGTGCGTTCCATGATTTCTTCAGTTCATCCAGTTCCATATATCTATTCCTCCTTATTCATTCTTTTCAATTTGTCTTTGATGCGGCTGAGCTTGGTGGCAACGTTTGTCAAAGTCAGCCCGGTGATTTCGGCAATTTCTTCGTAGCTTTTCTCTTCCAGATAGAGCAGGATGATGGATTTTTCCAATTGTCCCAGCCGGTTTATCATCCGGTAGAGTTGCCGTAGCATGGCTTGTGTCTCGTCGGTTTCTTCAGTCCGGTCGGCTTCTTGGTTGAGGGTAACGATTTCGGGGATGTTCTTTTCTTTGCGGATAAAGCTGATGCACGTGTTCAGTGCGATGCGGTAAATCCATGTTGAAATCTTGCACTCCCGCCGGAACTTGGGAAATGCTTTCCATAAGTTGAGTACCACTTCCTGATACAAGTCGTTGAGGGTAGCGTTGGGCGTGGTGTACAGATAGCACACCTTATATATCACGCGCTCATACTCTCGTACCACGGATACAAACTCTTGTTCTGCATTTTCCATCTTTTTGCTTCTTTCGAGTTGCTTTGCACTGTTAGTCGCGGAAAGGGGCGATAAATCACAGTTCAAAAGGATTATTTTTTATGGCACATAGGTGACACAGATTAAACAGATGACCACAGATGAGAAATTCATGATGAACAAAATTATCAGTGAAAATCTGTTTAATCTGTGTCGTCTGTGTAAC
>OHAV01000827.1_pt1 | contig 11263 bp, 8 predicted proteins | sample 1577271 | NCBI WGS metagenome assembly OHAV01 (sample SAMEA3879537, study PRJEB24766) | human gut metagenome | biome: human-associated habitat; feature: feces | place: USA | collected 1985/1987 | reverse complement strand
CCGCCGCGGATTCACGCCGGAAACGATCTCACAAATTCACGACGCCTGCCGCATCCTCTTCCAAAGCGGCCTGAACTACCTGAACGGCTGTGAGGAGGTCGAAAAACAGATTCCGCAAAGTCCCGAACGCGACCGACTCATCCGGTTCATCCGCGAATCGCAGCGCGGCATTATCAAGCCCTACTCTCAGAGCAACGAAAAAGACGAATAATTTTTCGACACAAAGGTTTGAAAATAGGAAAACATTCGCTATATTTGTAGCGTAAACGGGTATAGAGAGGTAAGGGGACGAGCAAGTCCCCTTATTTCGTAGATATATTCACCGCTCCCGACCGGCGAATCATCCGCACGATTTTCTCGACCCGCATGCCCTCGCATGCCCATTCCGTCGGGAGAAACCGGCAGTTGCGGGCCATGCGGGTACCCGATTACAGCTCCTGCTACAACAGGGACAAGATTCGGGCGCGAATAGTGCTCCTTGCGATGCAATGTTCGAAGAAAACGCAGGACGCAAGACGATGAAAACGAACGGGAAGCGACGATTTCCTACATTTTCGTCAAAAAGCCGAACGCCTCCGGGCCGGCCGCAAAAACGACTGAACGAACTTCAAGTTTTCGCCGGGGAAGGACAGATGTCCGGATTTGCACGAACTGCCCGCACCGGAAAACGACTTTATTGATAACATCAGCAAATATGATCGATTGTACGAAAATCACCGAAATAGCCAATGCCAAACTCGTCGGCACCGACCTGTTCGTAGTGGATTGCACCTGTTCGCCCGCCAACGAAGTGGAACTGCTGATCGACAGCGACACCTCGGTAGGTATCGAAACCTGCGTGGAGCTGAGCCGCGCGATCGAGGCCGAATTCGACCGCGACACGGAGGATTTCTCCCTCACGGTAGCTTCGGCAGGCATCGGCTCGGAACTCAAGCACCTCCGCCAATACCGCAAACTGATCGGCAAGCCGGTCGAAGTGCTGCTCAAAAGCGGCGTGAAGATTCTGGCGACGCTCGACGAGGCGGACCAGGAGGGACTCACCCTCTCCTACGAGGAGAAGCAGGCCGTAGAGGGTAAAAAGCGGAAACAGACGGTGCGGGTTACGCGCCGCTACCCTTTCTCAGAGATCAAATACACGAAGGAATACCTCGATTTCAAATAGTGGAAATTCAAAAATAAACAAGATAAAAAACCAATGGATAATCTTAATCTTATCAGCAATTTCGCAGAGTTCAAGGAGCTTAAAAACATCGACAAGGCCACGATGATCGGAGTCCTCGAGGACGTTTTCCGCCACGCGCTTCAGAAGCAGTTCGAGACGGACGAGAATTTCGACGTGATCATCAACCCGGAAAAGGGCGACCTGGAGATCTGGCGAAACCGTACGGTCGTGGAGGACGGCGCGGTGGAGAATCCGAACATGCAAATCGCCGTATCGGAGGTTAAGGCCATCGATCCGACCTACGAAGTGGGCGACGAATACGTCGATCCGATCAAACTTGAATCGTTCGGACGCCGGGCCGTGCTGTCGCTGCGTCAGAATCTCGCTTCGCGCATCCTCGATCTGGAGAAGGCCAACCTTTACGAAAAATATTCGGAGAAGGTCGGCGAGATCATCACCGGCGAGGTATATCAGGTATGGAAGAAAGAGGTGCTGATCCTCGACGACGAGGGCAACGAGCTGATCCTGCCCAAGACCGAGCAGATTCCCAACGACTATTACCGCAAGGGCGACACGATCAAGGCGATCGTCAAGAGCGTCGAGATGAACAACAACCAGCCGCGCATCATCCTTTCGCGCACGGCCAACCAGTTCCTCGAACGGCTCTTCGAGCAGGAGGTCCCCGAAATTTTCGACGGTCTGATCACCCTCAAGAAGATCGTCCGCATCCCCGGCGAGCGTGCCAAGGTAGCCGTCGAATCCTACGACGAACGCATCGATCCGGTCGGTGCCTGCGTCGGCATGAAGGGATCGCGCATCTACTCGATCGTCAAGGAGCTGCGCAATGAAAATATCGACGTGGTAAACTACACGACCAACCCGCAGTTAATGATCCAGCGTGCCCTGAACCCCGCGAAGATTTCGAGCATCACCATCGACGAGGAGAAGAAGACAGCTTCGGTCTATCTCAAGCCCGACCAGGTATCGCTGGCCATCGGCAAGGGCGGCCTGAACATCCGGCTTTCGAAGATGCTGACCGGCTACGATATCGATGTTTACCGCGAAATCGAGGAGGAAGACGTTGCACTCACCGAATTTGCCGACGAGATCGACGGCTGGGTGATCGACGCCCTGAAAGCCTGCGGCTGCGACACGGCCAAGAGCGTGCTGGAACTGCCCGTCGAAGAGATCGCCGCCCGTGCCGACCTGGAGCTGGAACAGGCACAGAAAGTCGTCGAGATACTGAAAGCGGAATTCGAGGAGTAATCCGTCCCATCGCACAAAAATTAAAACCGATATATGAGTAACGAAAGAAAATTAAGACTTATCCAGGTTGCCAAGGAGTTCAAGGTGGGATTGAATACCATCACGGACTTCCTGCAAAAGAAGGGTATAAAAACCGACGGTTCGCCCAATACGCTGGTGGAACCGGACGTCTATGCCGTTCTGGAGAAGGAATTCGGCGGGAGCCGAATTACCGGCAACGAACGGGAAAGCATCCGGGAGCGAATCTCCCAGAAGCAGGCTACGATCACCCTCGAAGAGGCACAGAAACAGACGCGCGAAGAGGAGCAGGAGGTAATTATCAAAAGCAACGTCATCAGCGTCAAGGACGAACTGCCCCAGCCCAAAATTCTGGGCAAAATAGATCTTTCGCCCAAGCCCAAACCGGCTCCGAAACCGGTAAGCAAACCGGCGGCAGAGCCCGTACCGGAGGCTGCGGCTCCGAAACCGCAGCCGGCACCGCAACCGGCCGCCCCCAAAACGGAAGCGGCACCTGCCTCCGAAACGGCTTCCGCAGCCAAACCCGAACCGGAAGCGGCGCCCAAGAGCGACAACATCTTCCGCCCCGCCGTGCAGACCCTCACGGGCCCGCAGGTACTCGGCACGATGGACGTATCGGGATTCACACCGGGCAACCGCCACAAACGCAAACGCCTGAGTAAAGAGAAAGTGGACGTGACCCGTACGCCGGCAGGCAGCCCCAAGCCGGGCAGCAACGGCAAATCCGCCGCACAGCCCGGCCGCGGACAAGGCCCGCAATCCAACCAACCCCGTCCGGGAGAGAACAAGAAGACCCGCAAGGACAAACTCAAAGCTCCGAAGCCCGTCGTTCGGCCCGAAATCAGCGACGAGGAGGTTTCGAAGCAGGTGAAAGATACACTGGCCCGCCTGACGTCGAAAAACGCCAAGAGCAAAGGTTCGAAATACCGCAAGGAAAAACGCGAAGCCGTAGCCGAGCGCATGAACGAAGAATTCCAGCGCGAAGAGCAGGAACGCTCCATCCTGAAGGTCACCGAATTCGTGACCGTAGCCGAGCTGGCTACGATGATGAACGTTTCGGCGACCGAGGTCATCACGGCCTGCATGAACCTGGGCCTGATGGTGTCGATCAACCAACGTCTCGACGCCGAGGCGCTCGTGGTCGTAGCCGAAGAGTTCGGCTTCAAGACCGAATTCGTATCGGCGGACATCCAGGAAGCCATCGGCGACGACGAACAGGACAGCGAGGAAGACCTCGTGCCGCGACCGCCGATCGTAACCGTCATGGGACACGTCGATCACGGTAAGACTTCGCTGCTGGACAACATCCGCAAAACCAACGTCATCGAAGGTGAGGCAGGCGGTATCACCCAGCACATCGGTGCTTACAGTGTAGAGCTGAACGGCCAGAAAATCACGTTCCTCGACACCCCCGGCCACGAGGCTTTCACCGCCATGCGCGCCCGTGGTGCCAAGATCACCGACGTAGCGATCATCATCGTAGCGGCGGACGACAACGTGATGCCCCAGACCGTCGAGGCGATCAACCACGCCCAGGCGGCAGGCGTCCCGATGGTTTTCGCCATCAACAAGATCGACAAACCCGCAGCCAACCCCGACCACATCAAGGAGCAGCTTTCGCAGATGAACTACCTCGTGGAGTCGTGGGGCGGCAAATACCAGGATCAGGAAGTTTCGGCCAAAAAGGGCCTGAATCTCGACAAACTGCTCGAAAAAGTGCTGCTCGAAGCCGAAATGCTCGACCTGAAGGCCAATCCGAACCGCCGCGCTTCGGGAGCCGTCATCGAATCGACACTCGACAAGGGCCGCGGTTACGTAGCTACGGTGCTCGTACAAAACGGTACGCTGCACATAGGCGACGTAATGCTTTCGGGCATACACACGGGCCGTGTGAAAGCGATGTTCAACGAAAACGGCCAAAAAGTGACCGAAGCTGGCCCTTCGACGCCGGTACAGGTGCTCGGTCTGAACGGTGCTCCCCAGGCAGGCGACACGTTCAACGTCATGGAGGACGACCGCTCGGCCCGTGAAATCGCCAACAAACGCGAGCAACTCCAGCGTATCCAGGGCATCATGACCCAGAAGCACGTGACGCTCGACGAAATCGGACGCCGCATCGCCATCGGATCGTTCAAGGAGCTGAATATCATCGTAAAAGGCGATGTCGATGGTTCGGTTGAGGCTATGTCGGGTTCGCTGATCAAGCTCTCGAAGGAGACCGTGCAGGTGAATGTGATCCACTCGGCCGTCGGTCAGATCTCGGAATCGGACGTTCTGTTAGCGGCGGCCTCGAATGCCATCATCGTCGGCTTCCAGGTCCGTCCGTCGGCATCGGCACGCAAGCTCGCCGAAAAGGAGGAGATCGAAATCCGCCTCTATTCGATCATCTACGATGCGATCAACGACATCAAGGATGCCATCGAAGGCATGCTCGAACCGGTGATGAAGGAAGAGATCGTCTGCTCGGCGGAAGTCATGGAGATCTTCCGAATTTCCAAAGTCGGCACCGTCGCCGGATGCGTCGTCCGCGAAGGCAAGCTGACCCGCCACACCCCGATCCGCGTCATCCGCGACGGTATCGTGATCTACACCGGCAAACTCGGCTCGCTCAAACGTTTCAAGGACGACGTCAAGGAGGTCACCAACGGTCAGGACTGCGGTCTGAACATCGAATCCTTCAACGACATCCGCGTAGGAGATGTCATCGAAGGTTACGAGCAAGTCGAGGTAAAACGCAACTAACCGAATGCAAGGAATCTTATCTAAAATAAGAAAAAAGAAATGAACACTCAGATTAAATTCACAACGGCAGCCGAAGCCGTGAAAGTCATCAAATCGGGTGACCATATTCACCTCAGCTCGGTCGCTTCGGCCCCCCAGTGCCTGATTAAGGCCATGTGCGAACGCGGCGCCAACCACGAATTCAAGGATGTGCACATCCACCACCTGCACACGGAAGGGCCGGCTCCCTATGCCGATCCGCAGTTCGAAGGCATCTTCCAGCTCGACTCGTTCTTCGTGGGCGGGAACGTGCGCAAAGTGACGCAGAGCGGTTATGCGGACTACATTCCCGTCTTTTTGAGCGAAACCCAGAAGCTCTATCGCAGCGGCACGGTACCTTGCGACGTAGCGATGATCCAGGTATCGACGCCCGACAAACACGGCTACGTTTCGCTCGGCACCTCGGTCGATGCGACCCTGGCAGCCGTGGAAACGGCTCGCACGGTGATCGCGGTGGTGAACAAGCACGTTCCCCGTTCGTTCGGCGACGCGATGATCCACTCGTCGAAAATCGACCTCTTCGTACAGGACGATACCCCGCTGGAAGAGGCGCATTTCACCGAACCCAACGAGATCGAAACCCGCATCGGCAAGCACTGCGCGGCCCTGATCGAAGACGGTGCGACGCTTCAGATGGGTATCGGCGCTATTCCGAATGCGGTTCTGGCACAGCTCGGCAACCATAAGAACCTGGGTATCCATACCGAAATGTTCGCCGACGGCGTTCTCCCGCTGGTGGAGAAGGGTGTCATCAACGGCGAAGCGAAGAACATCGACAAGGGCAAGATGGTTTCCACCTTCCTGATGGGTTCGCAGCGGGTTTACGACTTCATCGACGACAACCCGGGCGTACTGATGATGGACGTGGGATACACCAACGATCCGTTCATCATCGCCAAGAACGACCGCGTAACGGCCATCAACTCGGCACTCCAGGTGGATATCACCGGTCAGGTTTGCGCCGATTCGCTGGGCACGAAATTCTATTCGGGCGTCGGCGGCCAGATAGACTTCATCTACGGCGCTTCGCTGTCGAAAGGCGGCAAGGCGATTATCGCCATGCCTTCGGTGACCAACAAAGGCATCTCGAAGATCGCTCCGGAACTGACCTGCGGCGCAGGCGTGGTAACCACCCGCAACCACATCCACTGGTTCGTCACCGAAAACGGCGCCGTCAATCTCTACGGCAAAAGCCTGCAGGAGCGTGCGCGGCTGATCATCTCGATCGCCGATCCTTCGGCCCAGGAATCCCTGGACCGGGCAGCATTCGAGCGCTACGGACAGCACCACCACTACGTGAAAAACTACATGGGCAAATAATAACCGCCCCTCGAAATGAAAAGCGTCCCTTCACGGGACGCTTTTTTGCATATATACGCACATTCGTATCCAATCGACACAAGGCCGCATCGGACAGGATAGGAAAATGACGGAACGAACGTTACCGCGCAGGCTTATGCAGTCCGAAACGCTCGGCGACGGCGTTGCGGTATTTCCGGGAAACTTCGAGAGTGACCCGCTCTATGGTCACATCCGTCATAGTGACCCGGGACACCCGCTCGGCATTGACCAGCCAAGCACGGTGGATGCGTATGAACCGATCGTCCAACAAACGCTCCCACTGCGAAATCCGGGTTCGCGTAGGATAGAGCCCGCCGTCCGCCGTGTGCAGAAACACTTCCGTGTCGTTGGATTCGACATAGAGCAATTCGCCGACCGGAAGCGTCACCTTGCGGCGCTCCGAGATGAAGCTCACTGTTTCCATCCGCGGCAACCGCGCTTTTATCCAGCGGTCCAGCAGCCTCTCGGGGATAAGGACCGCAGCCAGCAGCAACCCGATGAAAACCGGATTGTAGAAAAGAACGTGGAAAACCATCCCGTCACCGGGCAACCAACCGCTCCAGATATAGCGATGCGCCAACAGCAACGCCAGCCATTCGATGACCAGTATGCCACCCGCAACGCCGGCGACCGCCACGGCCCGACGGTTCGAAGCACGCAGCGCCCCCGGCAACGACAGTTTGGCGCAGAACATCCCGGGCAACATCGTCGTCGAAAGGAACACCCCCTGCCGAAACTCATACCCGCAGCTCGCCATCACCGAAGCGAGCATCAGTACCACCACGCACCAATAGCCGATCATCACCGAATGTCTCATATCCGTCGTTTTCGCACAAAGGCCCGCAACAGACCGCGTCCAGTCGGCGAAACCGAACACCGGAGTACGCCCTGCAGCAGCCGTTTATTGCAAATTTAGCAAAATTCCGGTCGCAACGCAACCTCTCCGGGACGCAACAGCGGCTTTCGACCGGCAAAGAGCGGGATTCGACATTGGATTTGCAGCCGAGTCTCCCTACCTTTGCAATAGGATCGATCCACTCAATGTCAAACCTAAAATCATTACGCAATGAAACGACTGCTTGCAACCGGCCTACTGCTTCTGCTGGCCTCGGTCCCGCTCTTCGCACAGGAAAAGGTCGCCATCGTACCGCCTCCGTCCGCCGACACATCGGCTGCGGCCGATGCCGAATCGACATCGGCGACACCCGGCGAGAAAACCGCCCTCCCGTCCGCCCAAGAGATCACCCGCACATTACCGACCGAACCGGGGAAAGAGCCCCAACTGAACGAGCATGAGATCGCCATTCTGAATCCCGAAACACAAGAGTGGGAGGTCAGCGAATTTGCAATATCGGAAAGCCGACATTCACCGGCCGATCTCTACCTGGAAGGCGGCTACGGCTGGATGACCGCACTCACCCTCTGTCTGATCGCCATGCTCTTCTGCACATGGAAAGCGCCGCGCTGGATCAAGGAGCTCGGATTGCTGGCCTGCACCCTCGGAGTGTTGAGTATGATGATCGGCTTTTACTCCATTCTCCAAATCATCCAGACAACCGGATACTCCGTCACATTCACGCTGCTCTCGGGCGGTCTGCGCGTGGCGTTCATCGCTCCGATCTACGGCCTGATTATCTACGCACTGTCGCTGCTGCTGCGCATCGCCGTAAAACCGCGCATCTGACTCTCCGGCCCGTGCGGGTCGTACCGGGGACATCGATCTTCGGCACGACCCGCACCTGCCACAGCAAAGACGAGTCCCGGGGCAAGCCGAGCACCTCGTACCGCACTCCGGCACCGGACACGCACCGACACGGGCCGCGTGACACAGCTCGATGCAAAATCCCGGACAGATATCCGCATCCCCCGAAACCGTCCTGCCGCAACACCGACGAATTACCGACTATACGACCGCACAATGAGCAAAGCAGCAACGAATCCCCCGATCGCATTGCCGCGACAGGGCGATCGACTTGTTCCGGCATTTGAACGCGACCGCCCCTGCATACCGGTTGAAATGCCGGCCCCTGTCGCCTCCCGGAAACAGAAAAGCCTGCTTCCCAGCAGACTTTTCCACACACAATCTTTAACAAATAAAATTTCTTGGCAAAAATTTTTCTAACCTTTCATCAACCCTATTAACACTTATCCCTTTTCACAATACAAAGATCGTTCTATTCATTATCTTTCACAATCGCCTGAATCGGCTAAAAAACACAGAAAACCATCCCCATTACAAGGGATAAGCCACTAAAAGCCTCCTTTGGAGAGCAGTATAAATCCATAAGACCCTCTGACGCCGCGATAGACCTCTCAAAAAATCACCTCGCCGCAAGACACAACTTACAGACGATAATACCCGGATAATTCTTTATGTCCCCCTCAAAGTTCCCCTATATCCCTACCTGTCCCTATTAGACAACCGTAAAACTCCGGCCGAAATCGGATCGTGTATTTTACATCGAGAGCGTATCGAGATTATGTTGGAACGCCTCCCAATAACGCCCCACCTGATAACCATCGACAAACCCATGATGGAAACTTACAGCCACAGGCATCGTACGGCGTCCCTGCATATCGACCATTATCTTTCCGAATACCGACAAAGGGATATTCTCGCCTGCATTCTGCGGAAACTGGAACTGTAACCCTGTGAAGCTATACCACGGATTCACACTTATAACAAACGTGTCCTTCTCGGAATCGGCTCCGTACGCATCTCCCTCGCCCCGCATCGCGGCTGCAATGATCCCTCGCGCTTCAGCGACGAACTCCTCCAGCGTATCATTATAGGGAATGATAACCGATGCAAAGGAGTGATCCTCACGCGCAACCGCCGTATTGAGCCTGATCCGATCATATAGCCAGACCTTTCCATCGACCTGCCTGTACCTCAATGCCTCAATGGAATTGACAGCCCGTATCGAAGCGTACATCGCATAGTGCGAAAACTTGATACCCAGCGCTTTCGCCCGAATATACGCTTCCGTTACATCGACCTGCGATGTAACACTGTAATAAGGATTGGCGAAATCCCGGAAAAAAAGATAGTTCTCCCGACGATTCCAATTATCAATATCTACCGGATGTTTCATAGTCGCACATAATTATCCCCAAACTTACAAAACATACGGAATTATCCGCGAGTTTTTCGGCGAATAATATGGATCATACATTCAAACCGGCCCGTGGCAGCGAGCGGCATCTTTACCGATCGTCCTCGGTCCCGATTCCATATCGACATATACTCGTCCTTTCCACAATTTTTTTGGAAACAGCAAACTCCGGACTATATGGGATATAGTTGGGTCAGATAATCTGTTTACCAATAAACAAAGTATAGGAAACGATTTGACCGTCGGGTTTTTGAACGGTATATGTAGTTTCTCCCTGAAGTTCCAAACCTTTTCGTTGCTCTTCCCAGGTTATTTCTTTGACAGGACGATTATTTATGGCTACAATTATATCACCGATTTCGATACCGGCTTGCTCCGCGACTCCTCCTTTATATAGGCCATTGACAATCCAGCCACCGCAAATATCCGTACGGTCACCAGTAACCATATGCGTCACCGACGATTGGGCGTAGGTACCCTGATTCTCATTGCGTTTGACCCATACAGAAGAACTTACCGGATCCAAAACAATGTCGTAGAGCGACCAGATCTCATTACCTATTATACCTATATAGGGTCTGTCCGACGATAATGCCCCCTTTTCATTGAGCGAGTAATCTATCACGATATTTTCGAGCGTATCGACCATACAGAATTTTGCAGCCCTTATCGTAACCTCCTCAGAACCGCCGCCGATACCTCCGGCCTGCGTACGAAAATATGCCTTCGGCACATCCATAAAATTGAATGCAGACGCCGTTTCATTCGTGAGAATAATCGTGGAGCCGCACCCTAAATCCATTCTAAACCAACCCTCCAGGCTATTTTCATCGTCGATTTGCAGCGTCGCCTTTACATCGATACGGTTATCCTCGAATCGAGCGTCGAGTTTTACATAATTATCGAGCTGTTCAGCTAACAACGGTTCTTTTAACTGGCGCAAATAGCTCTCGCTGAAATTGATTTCCAGAGGATTCATCAATAGATGAGTATTACCTAACAAGCCGTCAGTGTGCCTCCCGAGGAGATCACGCAACTTAATTATAGGTGTAATCTCGTTTTGGTATTCCCTCGCCCCGCAATGGACTGTAATCGGATCGATGAATATTTCTATGCGTTCAGGCTCGCCATTCCCCGCACCTCCCATTTTAGCCTTACCTTTTCGTCCGAAAGCGTTTTGCAGATTTTTGAGTTTCAAATAATCTTCGTCGAGATAGAGAAAGTCAGCTCCTGTATCGTAAATAAGGGTAACGGGAATAGTATCATTCAAGGTCGATTGCAGGTACAGATGTCCGTCGAAAACAAACGGAATAGCTCCCTCAGGAACAGCAGCAATGCTTTTCAACGAAAATAAAGCAGAGAAAAAACAAACTAAACAAAATATTTTCTTCATAACCGAATCTATTTTTCAGCATCTATCTCTAAATGGCCCCATCTAAGAAACGCTATATTGATTTTATTTCAAGACAATTTAACGAATTCTCTCTATTTTTCAAACGATATTCAGCTCATTAACAGGATTTCGGATTCGGGCGCCATCATTCCCGGCTTTTGGCTGCGTTTATAAACCGCCCCCCCA
>OHAV01000819.1_pt1 | contig 11353 bp, 9 predicted proteins | sample 1577271 | NCBI WGS metagenome assembly OHAV01 (sample SAMEA3879537, study PRJEB24766) | human gut metagenome | biome: human-associated habitat; feature: feces | place: USA | collected 1985/1987 | reverse complement strand
GTTGATCTGCAAATCCGGCCGGGTTTTGTCCATGCAGTCGCGGATCGCAAAAAGCCTCTGCGTCAGATTTTTTCCGACAAATCCGTTCGCGCCGGTGATCAGCACATGCATCAGCAGGTCCCTCCGAACAGCTTCAGCTTCAGAAGCAGCTGCTTCATTTCCTCCACATTCAGCCGCCGCGTATTGTGGGAGGTGTATTGCTCGATCTTTCCGAGTTCCGGATTGCCCTTGCTGAAATAGTTGTCGTAATTCAGGTTCCGGTTGTCCGCCGGAATGCGGAAGAATCCCGGCAGATCCTCGGCCCGCAGCATTTCTTCCGCCGTGACGAGCACCTCAAAGAGCTTTTCGCCGTGGCGCGTGCCGATGGTCGTCACACCGAGGTCGGAGCCCTTCAGCTCCAGCACGGCCTGCGCCAGCGTCTCGATGGTCGCGGCAGGCGCTTTCTGCACGAACAGGTCGCCCTGCTCGCCGTGCACAAACGCATACAGAACAAGATCAACTGCGTCACTGAGCGTCATCATGAAGCGGGTCATGTTAGGATCCGTTACCGTAATGGGCCTGCCGTTCTTTATCTGCTCCACCCACAAGGGAATTACAGAACCGCGGCTTGCCATCACATTGCCGTAACGGGTACAGCAGATGGTTGTGCCGGCTTCCTCACCCAACGCACGGCCCTTGGCTATGGCAACCTTCTCCATCATGGCCTTGCTGATGCCCATGGCATTGATGGGATAGGCAGCCTTGTCGGTAGAAAGCACTACTACATTCTTTACACCATGCGCTATGGCGGATTCCAGTACATTGTCGGTACCGATCACATTGGTCTGCACAGCCTGCAACGGAAAGAACTCGCAACTGGGAACCTGCTTCAAGGCGGCGGCGGAAAACACATAATCCACTCCCATCATGGCACCGTCCACAGACTGGCGGTCACGGACATTACCAATGTAAAATTTCACTTTCGGATTCTGCAGGTGATGACGCATGTCATCCTGCTTTTTCTCGTCACGGCTAAAGATGCGAATTTCCTTGATATCTGAATCGAGGAAACGACGCAATACGGCGTTACCGAAGGAACCGGTACCGCCAGTGATTAATAAAACTTTGTCTTTGAATATAGACATAACTATTTTAATTTATAATTGCTTTTCCCATTAACTATTATAGCTTCAAAATCATCTTTTCGCCTTTGAATATCATAATATTCTAGAAGATTATCATATGAAGTTATTGGAGTAAAACAAGCTAATTTATTAACCAATTTAAGCAATTCACTATCGAAATCATTATCTATGTCAAACAACAACTGTTCTTTATAAATAGGATTAGCCAAACCACCCTTTCCTGAATGAATTATGATATTATTAGCACATAATGCCTCCAATGCAGCTAAACCAAATCCCTCATACAATGAAAGTTGAAAATAATATTTAGATTGTTTCAAAAGATTAATTTTATCCTCTTCAGACACTTCTCCTTTCAATTCAACTGAGCCTTTCAAATTATATTTATCTATTATTGACCGAACCAAGACTTCTCCTTCTCCTTTTCTGCCTATAATTACAAATCGATAATCAACAAACTCCGGTATTTTTTTCAATTCAGCAAAAATTTGTAAAGCCTTATCCACCCCCTTTCTTACCACATTACCTTCATCTCCCATCCAAACTATAGAAGTAAATATCTTTTCTTTTGGAACATCAGCAATAAAAAGTTTTGTGTTAATAACATGCTCGCTATAACTCAATTTTTTCTTTAATGATGATACCTTAAAGATGTTTTTCAAATCTGATTGCGACACAATTATACAAGAATCAGCCACCCAATAACAAAGTTTAAAAAACAATGCTTGTATTTTATAATTAAAAGCAGATGCATAATCCGAATCCAAAGAGTCAATACCTCCTGTAAAATATGTTTTTTTACCAAAACATTTTGCTAACAATGCAGCAAAAAATGAATATCGATAGAAATAAGAAAACAGAATATCATATTTCCAAAATAAAAGGCTATCGAATATTCGATTAGATAGTAAAACGTCATATCCTAAATCTTTCAATATTGATATATCTATCTGATAGAATTTCTGAGTCTTAAATAACTCAAGTGAATTCACACTCGAATAAAATAAAATTCTTTTCACACCTTAGCTATGTTTTATAAAATTCATTAGTCGACTGGCCTGAATCTCAGAATTTTTATTCTCTAATATAAACCGTTTCGCCTTCTCTCCAAACTCATATAGTTCTGCTTGTGTTTTACTTCCCCATTGTTTTAAAATAGCAGTCAATGTTTCTTGTGAATTATCTGGTAATAGAACAAGGTATTCTTCATATTCTATAGGTAATCCTGGAAGTTTATACATTATAGTTGGAGTACCCGAAGCCATATACTCCATTGTTTTTGATGGAAATGAATATTTGGTATATTCTTCATGCCCTTTACGAGGGTTAACTAACAATGTAGCTTGTTGTTGCATTTCAAAAACATGCTTCTGTTCTACAACTCCCCAATATATTATTCTCTTATCTTTTTTTGCAGCTTCTTCAACAAAGATTCTATCAAGTCCAAATCCACATATCCACAAAACAAATTCTGAATCATCAATATCGTTAAAAGCTTTGATTAAATCTCTAATCCCGAAACGAATGTCTAGCTTGCCTGTATATAAAATAGTTTTTTTCCGCTTTTTCTGAGGAACTATACATACTGGATTATATATTCCTTCTAAGAGTAAGCTGGGACGTAAACCAACATTAAGTTTTTCTCTCATATACTTGGTAAGAAGAACAAAGGAATCAACAGAGGGTACTAATGAATATATTCGTTTAGTTTCCAAATTACCTAAAAAACGGTACAATAAAGAAGTGCTATCTCCAAAATATTCAGGCAAATCCAATACGATACAACAAATTTGAACATTTGGGTACATTTTTTTCAAATCAATAGCAGCTTTCAAATAAGGATAAATCAAAGAATAAACTAAAATTGTTACTTTTTCCTCCCTATTTTTATTAAGCCACAATTTGGCTTCTCTCATAATGGTATGATATATACTGCATTTTTTTAAATATGTGACATTAAAAAAAGATGCATTTACCCCTTTTATTGAAGCATATTCAAACTTAGATTTTGAAAAAAACAAATTGTTACAACGAAATGGGAAACTACCAATATCAGGTACATTCACTATATAATCAGGTCTTATACCACACTCGTTACATCCCGCTAAAAGAGCTTTCTGAAATGTAGTTGCGCTTACTGTAATAACCCCTTTTGTACATTCTTTTATAAATGTAGAAATTGTAGGTTCACAAAAGCAACCTAAATAAAGAACTTTCATCACTTTATATTTTGCAAATATTTATAAAATACTTTTATATGGTACATACGGGCTTCCTTTGGAAGATAAAGAAGCCAAGATGAAAACAAAATAAATCAAGTATAATAATAAAGCATTTCTAGTCGTCCAATAAGAATGTAAAGACTTAGCCAATAAAGGAATTACAAAAACCATAGAGACATAGGGATAATATGTAATTCTTTGTAAAGTTATATTAGCAGAAAGCACATTATACATTATCTGACCAAGAAAAAAAACATTCAAAATCAATTCTAAATTATTCGATACATAATAATTTCTCTTCGCATAAACAATAAGAGATAATACAAATATCACTTGATATACTACACCAAAATGAGCTGTTTGATTTTCATTTATAAGTGCTGATTCCAAATAATAGCCATAATACGTTTTTCCAATTATAGGCTCAAATATTGATATAAAGCCACTCATAAATCCTCCCCATAGTAAGATACAAACGGATCCTATATATATCATCAACACTACAATATTCACCTTTATCATTTTAGCTAATACAATCATCAATATCCCGAACAATGCAGAATAATGCACTAGAAAAGCCAAAACAAAAACTATGTAATGTTTCTTCCCACAAGAAATTAACATTAAGCCATACAAGAAAATGGCACAAGCTAATATCTGACGAACCAAATTGAATGATTGAAAAAACAACAATGATTGTAATATCATGATTACAACAATAAACCTAATATTTCGATCAGATAATAGCACTGCTTTTGCTAAATAAAAATAAGTCAAGAAAGCATATATATAAAAAAAGGCATATGAAGATATTCCAAATGAACGAATTATTGCAAAAACTAAAATCGTAAAAGGTTCTGATGGAACAACCCAAGGGCTCTCTATTTGAGCAATATAATTACTGTGATCTGTTCCTATACCATCTTGTGAACCAACAAAGAGTGTCATCAACAATACCCACACAAATGCTGTCACAAAATTGACCTTTTCATCTTTCACATATATGTGTGAAATAAATATTATGGTAGACAATATAATCAGTAATATATATATCAGCATCTTGTTTTAGTTAGTGAATTCCCCATCTCATTTACTTTCATTAGCAAAATACTTTTCAAAAGCATCTAGGTCATTTAGTAAACGCCAATTTATCTTGAACCACTTTTCATCTTTCTCCCACCATTTAGATTTCAGAAGCATTTGTATAGCGTCTTCATTATATCGAAACCGGAGGACTTTAGCGGGAACCCCTCCCACTATTGCATAAGGGGGTACATCATGAGTAACTAAAGCGCCAGCAAGTACCATGCCCCCTATACCTATCGTAACTCCTTCAATGATTTTTGCTCCTGCTCCTATCCAACAATCAGAACCAATAACCACTGGAACACATTCTCTTACAAATTTAAATTCATTATAAATTTGCCTATCAGCAAAAGTATATCCAGTTTGCTTCATCATAGAGAAAAACATAGGACTTGTGGCTACATAAGGATACTCGTAAGGATGACGTCCACGAACAACCATACAATCATCTGCAATAGAAGTAAAACGTCCAATTTCTCCACTTATTCTTGAATTGAATCCTATATAAGATCCATAACCTAATGTGCCATTAAATGTACTGTGCGCACAAACTCTATTACATCCTTCAAACTTAGATATACGGGTAACCTTAGCTCCATAACCTATTGTAACCGTACTAGAATATTTAATACTATAATAAAATCCTCTAGATAAACTATTAATAAAAATCCATCTTAGAAAATGTTGTAATATAAATATCAAGTATTTAAATACACAAAAAAATGAACTCCTATTGTTTTTCTTATTCACCATATCAAAACAACCATATATCAATAGCACAAAGAGTATTAGTGGTCTTATATACTTTTATTTGAGAGAACTTGTTACATACTCACGAATAGCTTCAGCCCATCTATCATAAGCTTTTGGTAAAAGATGAATGCCATCATTAGTTAGTTCATCAGGCAGCTGTCCATCTATACAATATAGAGAAAATAGGTCAATATATATCATTCCTTTTTCACCTGCTATACGAGTAATAATTTGATTAGCTTGAATAATTCTGTCACAGTTTCTATACATTCTATGACTACGATTGACTGGAAGTATAGATTCCAAATAGACTTCTGCATGAGGACAAGCGTTAGTTATAGAATCCACTAAAACATTATACCGCTCAGCAAACTCATCCATATCCATACTTTGATTTGCCAAGTCATTGATACCTGCCATCAAAAACACTTTTTCAGGACAAACAGCACGCAGCATATCCATACGTCGCATCATGCCAATCATGGTATCACCAGGATAGCCTAGTTCTACAATCTTCTTATCCGTGAAATAAGTTTGAAAATTACTCGCATACGTAATTGAATTACCCAAAAAGCAAATATCCGCATCATAACTCATTTTTTGCAATGTATTTGTCCAACCACGTATAGCCCAGTAATCGGGTGCGTCAGTCGGACTAACTTCAATCAAGGTTTAGCCTTTTACCTACTTTAGGCAAGAAATCAGATTTATACAAAACAACAAAATTCACCAATAATAAGCTCATTATCAATAGCTTACCCCGCTAAAGGACCTGACAAATAAAACTTTAACTTCATTATTAGTTTTCTCGGAATAAATATTATCCTATTCATAAAATTGCATCGTTTAGCCTTATTACTCCACATTAAATCGTTGCCATATTTATTCAATAAGAATTGTTTATATTCGGGATATAGCTTTAATCCCTGGTTGAGCATATCCCCCAAAAGCATTTTTTCCCAATAAGACTTTCCATCAAAGTTCATACTAAATATAAAATCCTTTGAAAAATCAGCCACCTTACCACTTAGACCGAGATTATCAAGAGAATAAGTCATCACATCAATAGGAGTATAAGCCATTCTGTTTTCACGTAAAATTTCAAAAAGAGATTTTGCATCTTCATATCGACTCAATGTCTCATCAAACAAATGATTCTTCAATAATTCGGCATGAAAGACAGCAGCTCCTGCACGAGGTATCACCCTATTAAAAAACCACTCTTTAAAATTATCTTCCAATACGCCTTCTCTTTTACCATTCACTCCCGGAAATCTCTTTTTTTTAATTTCTATCAAAAAACGTCCTGCAGCCACCTTTACATTATATTTCTCTGCCAATTCAACCATTGTCTTCAATCCCTCCGGCAGAAAATAATCATCCGCATCAATATAGCATATCCACTCCCCTTTAGCCTCCTTGATACCCCGGTTTCTGGCTGATGACACCCCACCATTAGGCTTACGTATATACCGTATACGCTGATCACCAAGATACAGTCTCACCACTTCATCACTGCCATCGGTAGATCCATCATCCACGATAATCAGTTCCCAATTGATATAGGATTGGCTGAGTATCGACTCAATGGTGCGCGCTATTACAGCTTGCTTATTATAAAGGGGAATAATTATTGAGAGCATAAAGACATATTTATTATTGTAAAGGAAGCTGTTGGTTTATCTTAGTATTTTATCAATTAATCCCAATGCAAAATACTTCTTTTTTTCTCGGATGGCATTGACCTTATTCCAATCAATAATCTTCAACTGCTTCAGATCATCAACTGAGTCTACTAAACGGTCTTTTAAACAGAACATGCTCAAAAGAGAATAAATACGCGCCAATCCACCTTGTTCATTTCTCAACACCACAAAAGGCACATTGAAGATAATAGAGAATATGCAGCCATGGAAACTGTCTGTAATCACGAACTTAGCATCCTGAAACCCCTTTAGCCACTTCTCTACCGGAATCTGTATACGTTCACTGAGTGGCAGACTTGTGTCATTGACCTTTGAGAATACATAGAAAGGTTTATGATGAAGCACTGCAGACACCTCCTTTACCGTAACAAGGTTTGATTCCATCGGATCGAGCAAGTAGACCAACATATCACCATCAGACTTTTCTTTAACTTCTGATGTCAGTGCTTCATAATCCTTTCGATCGAGAAGCATCGTTGGATCCAAGACATGCATAGGCTTTACGCCTAAATGCTTCTCGCAAAGCCCCACTGCAGACTCCTCACGTACTGTAACAAGATTGAACTTCTTCACCAACCCTGCACAATTTTTCGTTTCAACATCTGAATATCCCCAAGTATCCAGTCCGAAAGAAGGAGCATAGGCAATCCGTCTCACATTTTTCCAGTCCCAAGCAAAATCGAAAAATACATTCTCAATCTTTTGATTGAAGTTGCGCCGCCAGATTTGGTCACTACCCACCACGAGAGCATCCCAATCCGCTTCCCGTATATCTGTATAGCGTTTGTAATAACGACAATGGATATTCTTCTCTATGAATGCCTCAGTATGCTGACTGATGACAGTATATTCTTTATAATGCTTGAAGTCATAAAATAATGGTACAGTCTCACGACCAAGCATTTTCTTAAGCAATCTACAACAAGCCTTGGCTAGAACTTTCGCAACACTGGGCTTACTGCAAAATGGTCTGTTCAGAACTATTGCATCATGACCATTGCGAGATAAAACAGTCTGTAAGGCATAGGATTGTAATATACCTCCTATATTGGTATGAAGAGGAAGAGAAATTATTAAGATATGCACTATTTCTTAAATAATGCGAATCAGTAGTTGAATATTTTCTACCTTTTCGCTTGTTAAACAGTTATTATTCATATAGATATATTCAAATTTCACAAGTTGCAAAAAAGAAACGTGAAATCTACCTGCTCCAAGATATTCACCGTCCCACACCCGATGGCTTTGCAGCCGTAGTTGTAGCCTCACCTATTCCTACCAACAATACGTTTCCATCTTTTATTTTTTCAAAATTTTTTTTATAGCATTAATGCCTTTTTCTCCTGCCACATTCCTTACCGCATCTTTCAGCTTACTACGTACCATGCCTTTGGCATCGCTTTGAATATGGCTCATCAGATACAAAGCCTCGCTTTCATCTTTCGAGTCAGTAAAGACTTCCAATATCATAGAATGATCACTTAACTGTGGATTGGTGAAATTAGACAATGCAGTCATAAATTCTTCTTTGGTAGTAGCAGACAAATAGTGGAAACCTAAATCCTCAGCATAATGCTTAACCAGCAGAGGAGATTTATTACCAAAATGCCCAGCTGCAGCCATATACTTGTCGGCATCATCGCCAAAAACATTGCAATGATGAATGCCCAAGCGAAATTCCGTACCCCTCCCGTTATTGACAAGCATAACACGTAAATTCGTCCCTATATGATGGTTGCCCAAGGAATTCAGGTCATAAAAGAAAGTCAAATCACCCACTACGACATAGCAAAGCCTATCGGGATTGACTAATGAAGCCCCGACCAATGTACTGACACAACCGTCAATACCACAACAACCTACATTACAAGCAGACTCAACACTTTCCGGCAACTGGAACATATTCCAACAACGCCGGGTATTGGAAACGCCCATGTGGAACAACGCTCCTTTGGGAAGTCTCGAAGATAGCTGCATGGCAGTCCAAATATTGCAGAAAGGCAATTCAGGAATTTGCTCATAGATTTCACCAAACAGTTCTCGGCATTCATCTATCAAAACGTGCCGATTGCAACCATCTTTCCCATAATGCAGAAAAAACATTTCTTCGGACATTTGAAATACCGTTGTCAGTTTTTTAAACGGATCACGCAATTCCCCATCTTCGCTTACTCGCCAAACCTCCTTTGCTGGGATTGTATCGTTGAAAGAAGCTGCTGATATTTCCCCGATGTGAACCATCAAATCCAATGGAGGGAATGGTGAAGTGATATCGGATTGCAACTGGACCAGCGTCGGAAGTAACTTGTATTTACCGTAATAGCCGCTCGTATGGTCGCAAATCACTACAGCGTCATAAGTGGCACAAAAGCGATCAATAGCCCTATTTTGTTTTTCAGAAAAATGTGTATGAGAGCCCACATAAATACCTATTCTTCCCTCAGGCAGCACAGGCAGTTCATCCCAGGCTTGGAAGCGACGCATGACTTTCACATGAGGCAATTCTTTCACCGAAAAATCACGACTGTAGGTTGTTATCAAATTTATATGAACCGGTCCTCCTCCATTCCTGCGCAACTCAAGCATGGCTTTGTTTACTTCCATCACGACATAGTCTTCGTCCCTGCAATCTTTGACCACAGGCAGTTCTACCGAAAGCCGTGCTATGTCATTCGGAAGAATACGCCTGTCTATGTTCTGAGGAATAAGTTGTCCTATCCTATCTGTCCCTTGGTGCGAAGTGATGGCAAGCACCGGCAATTTGCGGTAAAAAGCCTCTGTTAATCCTGGATAGTAATTACGCGAGGCGGTCGCACCCGTACAGCTCAAAGCCACAGCTTCTCCACTTTCAGCCGCCATGCCACAAGCCATATATGCTGCCGAACGTTCGTCCACAGCAGAATAGACCTCAAAGAATGGATCATTTTGCACACTACCTACAAATGTGAAGTTAGTAGCACCCGGTGAAGCTATAATCTTTCTAATACCATTGGCTTTCAACAACGACAACACGATTTGTACATTCCTCTCTGATGTATAAAATTTTTCCTTAGCCATATTTTTTATTTTATATTTTTCTTAACCTGCTTTCATATCTTGATTGTAATTTGGATGTATAAGAATCAGCTCTACGAGTTTATTGCCGTTTTCATCTTCCTATCATTTTGTGCCAAGCAACACAAATATAATGCGGATATTTACTGAACTTAAAAATTATGTTCAACATCAGTTTGCGCATCCATCGGGAACGGTTGAAATACCGTTTATAACCTACTCGCTTAAGCCAATGCAGCAGTTCGTTACTATAAGGATAAGTACGGGAGTCGTCTATGGAGTCAATAATACCCCATACATCATCAATACTATTTTCAAACCAACAGTAAGAACGCACCAGTTGCGAGAACTTTTTTTCATCAAAGCGGGCGAATCCCCAATCCTTCGGGTTTTCTCCGGTACAAAGGATATTGAGTTGCGTCCTAACGCACTTGGCACATTCACCGCACTGTTCGCTGTTGTCTACAAAACATGCCCAAATCCTAACATGTTTGCCTTGGTTCTTAAAAGTAGAAACTATATTTTTCACTTTTTGGGAACGCCGGGTATAAAGCCCGTCTTGTTCCGCAAAAGAAATGCCTACGAACTTGAACCCATTGGTTAACAATGGGTTGGTTCCATCCAAAGCTGGTTCAAGTTTATCTTCTATCAAAGAAGACCCCATGATGAGTTCTTTTATTCCCATAGCGTATGCAAAAGGAGCCACTGAGCACAAATTGGGAATATACCTCATTCCCCAAAAGCCTGAATGATTAAATGCTACCGTATTCAGCTGGAGAGTGTTCCTAAGGTACCTCGTAATTTTACCATTTCTTCCTATTTCATCATCGAAAACAACTTGGTTGAAATCATTGGCAACCAAAAGCCAATCGCTTCCTATAACACGGGAGAACTCTTTTATCATAACAAACTTTTCATTCCGTAAGGCACCTTCGTTTCTGGAATGTACCTCTATGCTTGGCACACTGACTAAAACATTCCGTTTACCAGGGTTGTTTATTCCTGCATGGATGGCATCAACACCACCGGAGAAGAATACAATACGGTCATATCTTGCATCGGGCATCTGGTTTGCAACAATCTCTTTTGCAACGATTTTTCCACGCCATTCCTCCTTAAAAGGACCATACATCTGAGAATAAGCTGCATATAGTGTCGGTATATTATGATAAAGAGTATTGTCTATGGATGACAATATGAGTTCTATATGGTAGAAAAATGTTACTGGAAGCAGATAAAGCGTAATGGGTAAAGCTAGTACAGACTCCGGCAATTTATCCGGCTCAAAACCGAAAGCATCAGCATTATGGAACTGTATCTGAGCCTCCACTTTTTCTTTCCGAAGCAGACCAAGTCCTGTGTTATCGTGAATCTCATACTTGACAGTGTCTCCATCGACCGCGATACG
>OHAV01000810.1_pt1 | contig 11413 bp, 4 predicted proteins | sample 1577271 | NCBI WGS metagenome assembly OHAV01 (sample SAMEA3879537, study PRJEB24766) | human gut metagenome | biome: human-associated habitat; feature: feces | place: USA | collected 1985/1987 | reverse complement strand
ACACTGACGTCGTTTGCCGATCAGGTAGTTATGGTGCGTCTTACTGCCAGCCAACCCGGAAAGATTACTTGTAACGCCAATCTTACTACTCCGCATCAGGATGTGATGGTTGCGACGGAAGGGGAGGAGGTTACCCTTTCGGGCGTATCTTCCTGGCATGAAGGACTCAAAGGGAAGGTTGAATTTCAGGGACGTATGACTGCACGTACTCAGGGAGGAACCCGATCTTGTCGTGACGGAGTCTTGAGTATAGAAGGGGCGGACGAGGCTGTGATTTATATTTCCATTGCTACCAACTTTACTAATTACAAGGATATAACAGGTAACCAAGTGGAGCGTGCGAAGAACTATCTGCGCCGGGCTGTAAGTAAAGATTATATGACATCACGTAAGGCACACGTCGATTTTTTCAAGCAATATATGGACCGTGTCTCTTTGGATTTAGGCATAGACAAATATGCAGGGGTAACCACTGATATGCGTGTACAGAATTTCAAGGAAACGAAGGATGATTTTCTGGTGGCCACTTATTTCCGTTTCGGCCGCTATCTGTTGATTTGTTCTTCACAGCCGGGTGGGCAGCCTGCTAATTTGCAAGGCATTTGGAATGATAAATTATTTCCTTCCTGGGATAGTAAATATACATGTAATATCAATGTTGAAATGAACTATTGGCCGGCCGAAGTGACGAATCTCAGCGAATTGCACGAGCCTTTGATACAACTGATCCGTGAAGTGAGTGAAACAGGGCGTGAGTCGGCCAAGATTATGTATGGGGCGGATGGCTGGGTATTGCATCACAATACGGATATATGGCGTGTTACCGGAGCTATAGACAAGGCTCCGTCGGGATTATGGCCTACGGGTGGAGCCTGGCTGTGCCGTCATTTGTGGGAACGTTATCTTTATACAGGCGATATGGAATTTCTCCGCTCGGCTTACCCTATCATGAAAGAAGCCGGTAAGTTTTTTGATGAAATCATGGTGAAGGAACCGTTGCATAACTGGTTGGTGGTATGTCCGAGCAATTCTCCGGAGAATACTCATGCAGGCAGTAACGGGAAAGCGACTACGGCTGCCGGGTGTACTTTGGATAACCAGCTGATATTCGATTTGTGGAATCAGATAATCACGACCGCCCGTCTGTTGGGTACGGATGCTGAATTTGCCACCCGTTTGGAACAGCGTTTAAAGGAAATGGCGCCCATGCAGATAGGACGTTGGGGGCAATTGCAGGAATGGATGATGGATTGGGACAATCCGCAGGATGTGCACCGTCATGTGTCACACCTTTATGGTTTGTTCCCCAGTAATCAGATTTCTCCTTACCGTACTCCCGAATTGTTTGATGCGGCACGTACTTCGCTGATTCATCGTGGCGATCCGTCTACCGGATGGAGTATGGGATGGAAGGTATGTTTGTGGGCCCGTCTGTTGGATGGTGACCATGCTTATAAACTGATAACCGATCAGTTGACTCTCGTACGTAACGAGAAGAAAAAAGGAGGAACTTATCCTAATTTGTTTGATGCCCATCCACCTTTTCAGATTGACGGTAATTTTGGTTGTACGGCGGGTATCGTAGAAATGCTGATGCAGAGCCACGATGGTTTTATTTATTTACTTCCCGCATTGCCGGCGCAATGGAAAGAGGGAAGCGTGAACGGGATTATAGCCCGTGGAGGTTTTGAATTGGATTTGAGTTGGAAGAATGGTAAAGTGAGCCGGTTGGTGGTGAAATCCCGTAATGGGGGAAACTGTCGTTTGCGTTCTTTAAATCCGCTGGCAGGCAAAGGGCTGAGAAAGGCGAAAGGAGAGAATCCGAATAAATTGTATGCCATACCCGAAATCTTACAGCCGATTATAAATAAAGAAGCGAAATTGAATAAAGTTGAGTTGAAAAAAACTTATCTTTATGATCTGGAAACCAAAGCAGGTGAAGAGTATATATTCTTAGGTAAGTGATGATTCTTGCATTGATTGTAAGGATGAAAAATAGTAAAAAGAAGAAATATGAAAAGAACAGGATTAAACATTATTTGCTCATTGTTGCTGGCAGGTGGAATGTGTGCATGTACTGCCACTCCTAAACAGACCGAAGAAATCAAATGGAGCGAACGTATGGCTCAGTCGGAAATGCAACGTTTCCCTGAGCCTTGGATGATAGAAAAAGCGAAAAAGCCTCGTTGGGGCTATACGCACGGACTGGTGGTGAAATCCATGTTGGAGGAATGGAAACATACCGGTGACACTGCCTATTATAATTATGCAAAAATATATGCAGACAGTCTGATAGACACCGACGGTAAGATAAAGACCATGAAATATCTTTCTTTTAATATTGATAATATCAATGCCGGAAAGATTTTATTCGATTTTTATGAAAAGACGGGAGACGGGCGTTATAAGGTGGCGATGGATACTCTTCGCAAACAACTGGCCGAACAACCCCGTACCAGTGAAGGCGGTTTCTGGCACAAACTGATATATCCGCACCAGATGTGGCTGGATGGTATATTCATGGCTTCTCCTTATCTGGCTCAATATGGTAACGTATTCAAGGATACTACGGTCAATGCCGATATTGTGAATCAAATAAAGCTGATTGCCCGTAAAACGTATGATCCTAAAACCGGTTTGTTCTATCATGGCTGGGATGAGAGCAAGACACAAAATTGGGCAAATAAGGAAACCGGGTGCTCACCCAACTTCTGGAGCCGCAGTATAGGCTGGTATGCCGCTGCCGTGGTGGATGTATTGGACTATATGCCGGCGCAGTTCGAAGGACGCGACAGCATTATGACGATTATAAATACGTTGGCCGAAGGCATTGTAAAATACCAGGAGCCTGAAACAGGGGTATGGTGGCAGGTGACTGACCAGAATAACCGTAAAGGAAATTATCTGGAATCTTCCGCGTCATCGCTTTTTGTATATTTTCTGTGTAAGGCTGTAAACAAAGGATATATCCCCGTGGAGTACAAGGCGGCCGCAGAGCGTGGTTTTAATGGCCTGATCAAACAATTCATTAAAGAAGAGCCTGATGGTTCATACACTATTACCAACTGTTGTGCTGTTGCAGGATTAGGCGGTAAAGGAAACCGGGATGGAAGTTTTGCTTATTACATAGGTGAGCCGGTGATAGAGAACGATCCGAAATCAGTAGGTTCCTTTATTTTGGCAGCTATTGAATATGAGAAAATGAAGCAGTAGGAATAATCTGAAAAAGATGAGGACATTTGTCAAAAAGGTCTTCATCTTTTCCGTAAACATCAGGACCTTTTTTAAACACCTTGTTGTTTTGATAAAAGCTCTTGTTTGGAGATTATCAATTAATTAATAAACGAATTTGAAAATACAATGATGAACAGACACGCATTACTTTCCTTATTGGCTTTATTGCTATGTTGCTCTACTTCGTTGCCGGCGCAGAAAGCGAAAACGTATATTCCCTGGAAGAACGGCAAACTGGTGGTGTCCGAGGAGGGACGCTACCTGAAGCATGAAAATGGAGTACCTTTCTTCTGGTTGGGTGAAACCGGATGGCTGATGCCGCAACGCTTGAATCGTGACGAGGTTTCTTACTATCTGAATAAGTGCAAGGATGCTGGATATAACATGGTGCAGGTGCAGGTATTGAACGGTGTGCCTTCCATGAATATTTACGGCCAGTATTCCATGACAGACGGTTTTAATTTCAAAGATATCAACCGCAAAGGGATTTATGGATATTGGGACCACATGGACTATATTATTAAAAGTGCCGCTTCACGGGGTATCTATATAGGGATGGTATGTATTTGGGGAACTCCTGTGGAACAAGGGCTGATGAATGAAAAAGAAGCCGTGGCATACGGTAAGTTTCTTGCAGAACGTTACAAGGATGAGCCGAATATTATTTGGATGATAGGAGGGGATATCCGCGGTGATAATAAGACGGAGGTATGGGATGCGTTGGCAAACAGTATCCGCAGCATAGACAAAGGTCATCTGATGACTTTCCATCCGCGTGGACGTACCACGTCGGCTACTTGGTTTAATGACCGCGAATGGCTGGATTTCAATATGTTCCAAAGCGGACACCGTCGTTACGGGCAGCGTAACGGTGATGGTGATTATCCTATCGAAGAGAATACGGAAGAAGATAACTGGCGTTTTGTGGAAGCCAGTCAGGCAAAGACTCCGTTGAAACCGGTGATTGATGACGAACCTATTTATGAAGACATTCCACAGGGGCTGCATGATCCCAATGAAACCCGTTGGAATCAGCACGATGTGCGTCGTTATGCCTATTGGTCGGTATTTGCCGGATCATTCGGGCACTCATACGGTCATAATGATATCATGCAATTTATCCGTCCCGGATATGGAGCCTCTTTCGGTGCCGACGGACGTAAGAAAGCATGGTGGGATGCTTTGGAAGACCCCGGTTTCAATCAGATGAAATATCTGAAGAACTTGATGCTGACTTTTCCTTTCTTTGAACGTGTGCCTGATCAGAGTGTCATTGCAGGAACTAACGGCGAACGCTATGACCGTGCCATCGCTACCCGTGGAAATGACTATTTGCTGGTTTACAATTACTCAGGACGTCCTATGCAGATCGATTTGAGCAAAATCAGCGGTGCGAAAAAGAATGCATGGTGGTATAGCGCGAAGGACGGTAAGTTGGAATATATCGGTGAGTTTGACAGTAAAGTCACTCCTTTCCAGCATGATAGCGGTTATCTGAGCGGTAATGACCAGGTTCTGATTGTTGTGGATTCTGCGAAGGATTATGTGCAGAAAGCTTGGACAGCCTTGCCGGATGCCATACAGAAATGGAATAAGTAAGAAATATGCATATCATGAAAAAACAAGTATTATTAATCATTCTTCTGGCACTTCCGTTGTGGTTGAAGGCAGCGGATGTTTCGGTTACCGGCCTGCGTACCGAGCAGATGGTAGATCCCATGGGGTTGGATACTGCTGCTCCCCGTATGAGCTGGCGGTTGGAATCTTCTCAAAGAAATGTGATGCAGACCGCCTACCGGATCTTGGTTGCGTCTTCTCCTGAACTTTTAGCACAGGATAAAGGAGATTTGTGGGATTCCGGAAAAGTGGAATCCGATGCGTCCGTATGGATTCCCTATCAAGGGAAGCGTTTGAAAAGCAATCAGCGTGTTTACTGGAAAGTGAGAAGCTATACCAATCGCGGTGAGACAGAATGGAGCGAGCCTGCCCGATGGGGGATGGGACCTTTAGGTGAGATTCATTGGAAAGGACGATGGATAGGTTGGGACGCTGCGTTTGCATGGGACCGGGAAGATTCACACAGCCGTTTGAGCTCTCGTTATTTACGCACGGAATTTAAAACGCAAGCCAAGGAGATAAAGTATGCTACCCTTCATTTGTGCGGTTTGGGTATGTACGAACTGTTCATTAACGGCCAGCGGATAGGTGATCAGGTATTGGCGCCGGCTCCAAGTGATTATCGTCGTACTGTGCTTTACAATTCTTTTGATGTCACTAAACAGGTTGCCGGAGGAAATGCCGACAATGCCATCGGAGTGACCCTGGGCAACGGACGTTTCTACACTATGCGTCAAAATTACAAACCTTATAAGATTCCTACTTTTGGTTACCCCAAGTTGCGTCTGAATCTGATTATAGAATATACCGACGGCAGTATCCAGCGCATCAACAGTGATGAGAAATGGCGTTTGACGGCTCAAGGGCCTATACGTAGCAATAATGAATACGATGGTGAGATTTACGATGCCCGTATGGAATTGGGAAACTGGACACAGCCCGGTTATGATGATTCCAAATGGCTGAAAGCGCAACGTGTTTCATTGCCGTATGGTACACTCCGCGGCAATACCGCTCCCAACATGAAAGTGATGAAAACGCTGAAACCGGCTGTCTTCAAGCAATATGGTGACCGTTATATGATTGATTTCGGTCAGAATATGGCAGGATGGGTGCGTATTAACATAGCGAAAGCCGCTGCGGGAGATACGATTTGCATACGTTATGCCGAACGGGTAAAGAACGACGGTACGGAACTGGATGTGGAAAATCTCCGCCATAGCCAGAGTACGGATTATTATATCTGCAACGGTAAAGAAAACAACACCTCCTGGAGTTCCCGTTTTTCTTATCATGGATTCCAATATGTAGAAGTGACAGGTTATAAAAATCTGAAAGCGGAAGATTTGGTTGCTGAAGTAGTATATGATGACTTGGAAGATAACGGTACTTTCGAGTGTTCCAATGATATCATGAACCGGGTTTATCGGAATGCCTGGTGGGGAATTTCCAGTAATTATAAAGGAGTGCCTTTGGATTGTCCGCAGCGTGACGAGCGCCAGCCCTGGCTTGGCGACCATGCTATGGGAACGTGGGGGGAAAGTTTCATGTTCAATAATGGAAACACCTATGCCAAATGGGCGGATGATATCCGTGAAGCGCAGCGTGAAGACGGTTGTATTCCTGATATTTGTCCGGCTTATTACAATTATTATACATCGGAAATGACATGGTCGTCCACATTCCCGGTAATCTGTGATATGGTTTATGAACAGTTCGGCAACATCGAACCTATTCGTAAGAATTATGCCGCTATCAAGAAATGGATGCACCATATACGCAGTGAGTTCACCACAGAGGATGGAGTGATTAACGCCGATAAATACGGTGACTGGTGTATGCCTCCCGAATCACCGGAGCTGATTCACAGTCAGGACCCTGCCCGCAAGACGGATGGAGCACTGATTGCTACAGCCTACTATTATAAGGTATCGCAAATGCTGGCCAAGTTCGCCCGTTTGCAAGGTCTGGAAGATGAGGCGAAGGAATTCGAGAAGGATGCAGCAAAAATCAAAGACTGCTTCAACGCCCGTTTCCTTACGGTTAAGAAGGGAACTTCTCCGGTACAAACGCCGCATGTTCTTTATCCCGACAGCATATTCTATGGTAACAATACGGTGACGGCCAATATCCTGCCGCTGGCTTTCGATATGGTTCCTGAGGCCTATAGGGAAGAAGTGGAGAAAAATGTAATAACAGGCATTATCACCCGGAATAAAGGTCATATCAGCAGTGGGGTGATAGGTATGAACTGGATGATGCGTGAGCTTACCCGTATGGGGCGTGGCGATGTTGCTTTCCTGTTGGCAAGCAACAAGACTTATCCCAGTTATGGCTATATGATAGAAAAGGGAGCTACTGCCATTTGGGAATTGTGGAACGGTGATACCGCCAATCGTTGGATGAACAGTTGTAACCATGTGATGATATTGGGTGATCTATTGACTTGGTATTTCCGTGATTTAGCCGGATTTAATCCGGCACAGCCCGCTTACAAACAAATCATCCTTAAACCTGATTTTTCCATCCAGGAGTTGAGTTATGTCAAGGCTTCGCACAACACTTTATATGGCAAGATGATTAGTAACTGGAAGAAGACCCTTACGCATCTGGAATGGGATATCACGGTTCCCTGCAATACCACTGCATTGGTTTATCTTCCAACGTTGGACGAGAAGGCGGTAAAAGACAAGGACGTTACCTTTGTACGTCGGGAAGGCAACTCTACCGTATGGAGTGTTCCTTCGGGGAACTATCATTTTTCGGTTAGCATGGACCCTTCTTCAGGTAAAAACCGTGCAGGTATCGTGGAAGATCAGTTCCTATACGAACAAGCTTCTTTTCCCGAATGTCACGGCGCTACTATTGTGGAATTGAAGAACGGAGACCTGGTAGCCTCTTTCTTTGGAGGCACTAAAGAGCGTAATCCGGATTGTTGTATCTGGGTATGTCGCAAGCCGAAGGGCGCGACGGAATGGAGCGCACCTTATCTGGCTGCCGACGGGGTGTTTAGTCTGGATGATCCGCAGGCTGTCTTGGCAGGCATTACGGCAGAATCCACTCCGGCGGATGCCGGCCCCGTGGCTTCTACGTTTAAAGGGGACAAGTCCCGGGCACGCCGCAAGGCTTGTTGGAATCCTGTGCTTTTCCAGATCCCCGGCGGAGATCTGATCCTGTTCTATAAAATAGGATTGAAAGTAGCCGATTGGAGTGGTTGGCTGGTACGTTCTAAAGATGGTGGAAAAACTTGGAGCCAACGTGAACCGTTGCCAAAAGGTTTCTTAGGTCCTATTAAAAATAAGCCGGAGTATGTGGATGGCCGTATCATTTGTCCTTCCAGTACGGAAGGCGATGGAGGATGGCGTATCCATTTTGAAATTTCGGATGATAAAGGAAAGACTTGGAAGATGGTAGGTCCTGTAGAGGCGGAAATGAGTGTGCCTACAGCTTTGCGTAAGGCAAATGCGGCCAATGTAGACGATCAGGAAGGCGGTGAAGCCATAAAAGGAGAAGGCGAGAAGCCTATTTATGCTATCCAGCCCAGCATTTTGCGTCATAAGGATGGGCGTTTGCAGGTACTTTGCCGTACACGTAACGCACAGATTGCCACTTCATGGAGCAGTGACAACGGTGAAACATGGAGCAAAGTCACTTTGCTTGATGTTCCCAATAATAATTCGGGCACGGATGCCGTAACCATGAAAGATGGCCGCCATGTATTGATTTATAATGATTTCAGCACATTGCCGGGTACTCCGAAAGGGCCGCGTACACCGTTGTGTGTGGCGGTTTCGGATGATGGCATTCACTGGAAGAATGTAATGACATTGGAAGACAGCCCCATCAGCCAGTATTCTTATCCGTCCATCATTCAGGGCAAGGATGGCAAACTGCATGCCGTATATACCTGGCGCCGTCAGCGTGTGGCTTATAAAGAGTTGGATTTGAGCAAACTGAAATAATACGATTGTGGATAAAGGAATTCTTTGATAGAGAGTATTGGAGAATTTGAAAAAAACGGGTGTCTGAAATAAAAATCAGATACCCGTTTTTTTGAAAACAGACTCCCATTATCCGCCAATGAAAGCTCTTTCTAAAGATACAGAATATGAAATAATTATAAATAGAGTACAAACGTTTCTTATTATCGTCCTCCCTTTATAAAGAAAAGAATAAGTGACAGATTATTATGAAAAGCATTAGACTACTACTTTTACTGGCTTCCGGAGTAACTACGGGAGCATTTGCCCAGTCGGGCGGGCTGACGGATATGAGCCAAAGTCGTTTTGCCAAGATGGCCAATACGGAATTAGGTGCCGTGCATTGGACAGATGGCTTTTGGGGCGACCGTTTCAATGTATATAGCCATACCTCCTTGCAAAGTATGTGGGACACATGGAACAATCCCGATGTTTCGCATGGCTTCCGTAACTTTGAAATAGCTGCCGGTGTTTGCGAGGGCGAACATTGGGGACCTCCCTTTCATGACGGTGATATGTATAAATGGATGGAAGGGGTGGCTTCCGTGTATGCCGTCACGAAAGATCCCGAATTGGATAAACTGATGGACCACTTCATTGAACATGTGGTGAAAGCCCAGCGTGCGGACGGTTACATCCATACCCCTGTCATCATCGAGGAAAAGAATAAGGGGATTGACACTCATTCGGACAAACAGCAACAGACGGTAATTGGCACCAAAGTAGGCGGTGAGGACGAGAAAGGTGCATTTGCCAATCGTCTGAATTTTGAGACCTACAATTTGGGGCATCTGATGATGGCAGGTATCATTCATCGTCGTGCCACCGGAAAGACTACTTTATTCGATGCTGCCGTAAAAGCGACGGACTTCCTCTGTCATTTCTATGAAACCGCTTCTGCGGAACTGGCAAGAAATGCCATTTGTCCCTCCCATTATATGGGTGTGGTGGAAATGTACCGTGCTACAGGGAATCCCCGTTATCTGGAACTTTCCAAGAATCTGATTGATATCCGTGGTATGGTGGAAAACGGCACCGATGATAATCAGGACCGTATTCCGTTCCGTCAGCAATACAATGCGATGGGACATGCCGTGCGTTCCAATTACCTGTATGCCGGTGTGACCGATGTGTATGCCGAAACAGGAGAAGACCAACTGATGAAAAACCTGACCAGCATCTGGAAAGACATTGTGACCCGCAAGATGTATGTTACAGGAGCGTGCGGTGCGCTGTATGACGGCACTTCGCCGGATGGAACCTGCTATGAGCCGGACAGCATTCAGAAAGTACACCAAAGCTATGGCCGTCCTTATCAGTTGCCTAATAGTACGGCGCATAACGAGACCTGTGCCAATATCGGCAATATGCTTTTCAACTGGCGTATGCTGGAAGTGACGGGCGATGCCAAATATGCGGATATTGTGGAAACCGCCCTTTACAACAGTGTGTTGAGTGGTGTCAGTCTGGATGGAAAGAAATATTTCTATACCAACCCGTTGCGCATCAGTGCGGATTTGCCATACACACTTCGCTGGCCTAAAGAACGTACCGAGTATATCAGCTGCTTCTGTTGTCCGCCTAATACGCTGCGCACCGTTTGTCAAGCCCAGAACTATGCTTATACGGTGACTCCGAATGCGGTATATTGCAATTTGTATGGAGCGAATACACTGGCTACAACTTTGAAGGAAACGGGAAAGATCGGGCTGGTGCAAGAAACGGAGTATCCGTGGGAAGGTGCTGTGAAGCTGACTGTTACCGAAGCTCCGAAACCGTCAAAGAAGAAAGCGTTTTCTTTGTTCCTCCGTGTTCCTGACTGGTGCGAGAAGGCAACTTTGAAGGTAAATGGCGAACCGGTGCAAGGAACCTGGAAAGCGAATACATACGCCGAGGTAAACCGCATCTGGAAGAAAGGGGATTGTGTGGAATGGGTGATGGATATGCCTGTAAAATTGCTGGAAGCAAATCCGTTGGCCGAAGAAATCCGTAACCAGGTAGTGGTGAAACGTGGCCCGTTGGTCTACTGTCTGGAAAGTATGGATATTGCAAACGGGGAAAAGATTGATAACGTATTGATTCCCACTGATATAAAACTAACTCCGAAGAAAATCACAATTGAAGGCAGTCCGATTGTTGCACTTGAAGGAATGGCACGTCTGGCATCTGCAACTTCATGGGAAGGAGTGCTTTACCGGCCAGTTGTTCAGGCTGAAAAGACAGTAAATATCCGCTTGATTCCTTATTATGCCTGGGGAAACAGAGGAAAGGGAGAAATGACTGTATGGATGCCTCTTGCCAGATAGTCCGGATTGTTTAGTATACAGAAATGAAAAAAATCATGAAAAAGTTATTTGTAACGGCTATATGTATCTTGTGCAGCCACTGGCTATTGGCCGGTGAGATATGGATTTCTCCCAAGGGCAGTGACTTCAACGACGGAACTCGTCAATCTCCTAAAGCCACGCTGACTTCTGCCTTGCGACAAGCACGAGAATGGCGCAGGACAGAGGATAACCGTATCCAAGGTGGAATCACAATCTATATGGAAGGTGGAACGTATGCCTTCCATGAACCGGTTT
>OHAV01000789.1_pt1 | contig 11651 bp, 7 predicted proteins | sample 1577271 | NCBI WGS metagenome assembly OHAV01 (sample SAMEA3879537, study PRJEB24766) | human gut metagenome | biome: human-associated habitat; feature: feces | place: USA | collected 1985/1987 | reverse complement strand
CGAGCAGTGCGTACAGCTTCTTACACAGGGCGAACGCTGCAAGGTGCTTACAGCAAGAGTTGTTGCCGTAACAGGTGATATTTCGGATGATGACCTTAAAAAGATTGAGGATTACCTCATCAACCCTGTAGAGAGCCGTCTTGCCTCTCTTGAAAAGCCGCAGACACTTGACATTGCAACTCCTGTTCCTGCCGATGTTAAGCGTGTAGAAGGCTTTATAAAATTTAACGACGAAGAAATGGAAAAGTATTACGGCTCAATGGGCTTTGCTATGACATTGTCAGACCTTAAGTTCTGCCGTGACTATTTCAGAGATACAGAAAAGCGTGACCCGAGTGTAACAGAGCTTCGTGTTATTGACACATATTGGTCTGACCACTGCCGTCACACAACTTTCCTTACAAAACTTGAGAAAATCGAAGTTGAAAAGGCAGCTCTTGGTTCGGTAATCGAGGACGCTCTCAATGAGTATTATGCTACCCGTGACGAGGTTTACGGAAAAGATACAAAGAGAATCGTATCTCTTATGGATATGGCTCTTATCGGTATGAAGTCACTTAAGAAAAAAGGTCTTATTCCTGACCTTGACGAGAGCGAAGAGATTAACGCCTGCTCAATCGAAGTTCCTGTAACTATTGACGGCAAAACAGAGCAGTGGCTCGTTCAGTTTAAGAACGAAACCCATAACCACCCGACAGAAATCGAGCCTTTCGGCGGCGCAGCTACTTGTCTTGGCGGTGCTATCCGTGACCCGCTTTCAGGTCGTTCATATGTATATCAGGCAATGCGTGTTACAGGTTCGGGAGATCCGACTATTCCTGTAAAGGACACAATGCCCGGTAAGCTCCCATCAAGAAAAATTACAACAGGTGCGGCTAACGGTTACAGCTCATACGGCAACCAGATCGGTCTTGCAACAGGTCAGGTTACAGAGCTTTATGACAGCGGCTATGTAGCGAAAAGACTTGAAATCGGTGCAGTTATCGGCGCATCACCAAAGGAAAATGTAATTCGTGAAGTTCCGCTCCCTGATGATATTATCGTACTCTTAGGCGGCAGAACAGGTCGTGACGGATGCGGCGGTGCAACAGGTTCTTCAAAGGCTCACACAGAAAGCTCTATTGAAACCTGCGGTGCAGAGGTTCAAAAGGGTAACCCACCAACAGAGCGTAAGATTCAGCGCTTGTTCCGCAATCCTAAGGTTGCTAAACTTATTAAGAGATGTAATGACTTTGGTGCAGGCGGTGTGTGCGTTGCTATCGGCGAGCTTGCAGACGGTCTTGCAGTTGACCTCGACAAGGTAACAAAGAAATATGACGGCCTTGACGGTACAGAGCTTGCTATTTCAGAGAGCCAGGAGAGAATGGCTGTTGTGCTCGACAAAAAGGATGTTGAAACCTTTATTGCCGAGGCAGAGAAAGAGAACCTTGAGGCTACAGCAGTCGCAATTGTTACAGAAAGCCCAAGACTTACAATGACATGGAGAGGCGACAAGATTGTTGACCTCAGCCGTGAATTTTTGAATACAAACGGTGTTACACAGCTTTCATCAGCTTATATTACAGCACCAAAGGCAGAGGATTGTTACCGTAAGGCTTGTCCTGCTGTATTAAAAGATATGCCTGCCGACAAGGCACTTGAAGAAAATATGGCTCGTCTTGAGGTTTGCTCACAGATCGGTCTTTCAGAGCGTTTTGACGCATCTATCGGTGCCGCAACAGTAATTATGCCGTTCGGCGGTAAGAACCAGCTTACTCCGCAGGAGGCTATGGCCGCTAAGATTCCGCTTGAAAAAGGCGAAACAGATGACGCTACAGCAATGAGCTACGGCTTTATTCCGGGTGTTTCACGCTGGAGTCCGTTCCACGGTTCGGCATACGCAGTAGTTGAGTCACTCTCAAAACTTCTTGCTATCGGTGCCAACCCACTTACAGCACGCCTTACATTCCAGGAATATTTTGAAAGATTAAAAGATGTACCGGAGCGTTGGGGTAAACCTGCCGCTGCACTTCTCGGTGCAATGGAAGCACAGCTTAAACTCGGTATTCCGTCAATCGGCGGTAAGGACAGTATGTCGGGTACATTTGAAACAATTGATGTTCCGCCTACACTCGTAAGTTTTGCGGTTGCTATGACAAAGGCAAGCAAGACAGTATCAGCCGAGTTCAAAAATGTAGGTTCAAAGGTTATTTATGTACCTGTTCCTGAAAATAAAGAAACTCTTATGCCTGATTGGGACAAGCTTATCGCTATGTACAAGGCTGTTTACAAACTCTTTGACGAGGGCAAGGTGCTTTCTGCATCTGTTGTTAAAGAGGGCGGTGCGGCCGCAAGCGTATGTAAGGCTTGTTTCGGTAACGGCTATGGATTTAAATTTACAAATAAACTCACAAATGACGAGCTTTTCGCCCCTCTTTCAGGTTCACTTGTTCTTGAGCTTGCAGACGGTGCGGAACTTGACAACAGTGTAGTAAGCTATGACCTCGGTACAGTTACAGACGACGGCAAGGTTACAGTAAACGGTGCTGCTGTTGATGTAAATACACTTATCGAAAAGTGGACTGCTCCGCTTGAAAAGGTATTCCCGACAAAGGCAGAGTGTCCTGAAATTGCGGTTGATATTCCGCTCTTTACACAGAGAAACACAAGTTTACCTGCAATTAAGACTGCTAAACCTACAGTATTTATCCCTGTATTCCCGGGTACAAACTGCGAGGTTGACTCTGCAAGAGCTTTTGAAAAAGCGGGCGCAAATGTTGAACTCCTTATCGTAAAGAACCTTACATCCGCTCATATCGAAGAAACAATCAAGGCTATGGAGAAAATCATTTCTAAGTCACAGATGATTATGTTCCCGGGCGGTTTCTCCGGCGGTGACGAGCCTGACGGTTCAGGTAAGTTTATTGCTACTACTTTCCGTAATCCAAGAATTGCGAACGCTGTAAATGAGATGCTCAAGAACCGTGACGGTCTTATGCTCGGTATTTGCAACGGTTTCCAGGCACTTATCAAACTCGGTCTTGTACCTTACGGCGAAATCAGAGAACTTAAGCCGACAGACCCGACACTTACATTCAACACAATCGGCAGACATATCTCTCATATGGCTTACACAAGAGTTACTTCTGTTAAGTCACCTTGGTTTGCAAGTGTAAATGCAGGCGATGTATTTGCTATTCCTGTGTCGCACGGTGAGGGCAGATTTATGGCTGACGAGGCAACAGTAAAGATGCTTGCCGAAAACGGTCAGATTGCTACACAGTATGTTGACCTTAACGGCAACCCAAGTGCAGACATTACATATAATGTAAACGGTTCCGTATGCGCTATCGAGGGTATTACTTCACCTGACGGCAGAATCTTAGGAAAAATGGGCCACAGCGAAAGAAAGGGCGACAGCCTTTACAAGAATGTTCCGTTTGCTAAGGACCAGCTTATCTTTGAAAGCGGCGTTAAGTATTTTAAGTAATTAATGCTTATTCTTAAAGCAATATAGATAAAATGGCGGCTAAACACATATTTATGTTTAGTTGCCATTTTTTTGATATTTACTTGACATATTTTGCGATATATTATATCATAGATAATGTTAATTTTAATAATTAATGAGGTATTTAAAGAAAAAGGAGTAAAAACAATGGCTTTTTGTAAAAATTGCGGCAATAACATTCCGGACGGAGCAACATTCTGCTCACATTGCGGAACACCCGTTTATGACACAACTTCGCAGGCGCAGACTCAACAGCACCAGTACGGCACACAGCAGAACAACTTTTTGAACAGTGATGATGTTACAGCAGAGTTTGATCCTATGGATATCAAAGAAAACAAGGTTATGGCAGTGCTTGCTTATATCGGTTTGCTTGTACTTGTACCTATTTTTGCGGCAAAGGATTCAAAGTACGCAAGATTTCATGCAACACAGGGTTTGAATATTACTGTTTTATCTGTTGCACAGGCTATTATTTACTATATTTTAGCCACAATTATAAGTATCATATTCCGTGGAAGTATTATTTTTGGAGTAGGCGGAGTTTTGCTTACAATACTCGGTTTTATAAACACAATTTTGTCAATTGCTTTTATTATTCTTGCAATTTACGGTATTGTAAACGCAGTACAGGGTAAATGCAAAAAGCTCCCTATTATCGGAAAATTCGATATTCTCGGTAAATTTGTGAAATAATAACAGAATTTATTAAATGCCTGACTATGGTTATACGCTATAGTCGGGCATTTTGTTTTGTTATCAAAAATCGGGGTGAATTATTGTCTACCAAACTTTTATAATTAACTGACGAAGTATTCCGCTAAACAGTAATGTATTATTGTTGCTCCAATATATTAAGACAGAAGCTTTTTAATTAATTTAACATAGCTTTGTATTATAATTGATATTATAAATTAAATTTTGCTGTTACTAATAACTTATTTGTGAAAATGAACAAAAAATAACGGTTAAATTTTATTCCTCTTAAGATAAACATTCGTATTTACCATTATATAAGGGGAAAAATAATTATTATAATAAATAGTAAACATTGTTATTATGCCTTGTTTTTGGAGGTGATTTTTGTTTAGCAGGCAATTATTTAGAAACTTTTTGTAATTTTATGGTTTTTAGGTTTTGAAATTAACATTTTACGGGAGGAAAAAGCGTGAAAAAGAATAAAAGAATAATCAGTGCGGCTCTTGCGGCAAGTATGTTGTTGCCTTGTTTTGCAACAGCTGCGGTGTCGGCAAATGCGGCAGTTGTATCAGATGAAAATTCGGTTTCTGTCGGCGATTACGATTTAATGGACAACATTCAGGACGGTGTAATTTTGCACTGTTTTAACTGGAAGTACAATGATATTAAGGCAGAATTAAATAATATTGCCGAGGCAGGTTTTACAACAATTCAAACTTCACCTGCACAGCCCGGCAGCGGAACCGGTACATGGTGGTGGTTGTATCAGCCGTTGGGATTTTATATAGGTACTAGCGAACTCGGTACAAAGGCAGAGTTGGAATCACTATGTAAAGAAGCCGAAAATTATGGTATCAAGGTAATAGTTGATGTTGTAGCAAATCATCTTGCAGGCGACCATTCAAGAATAGAAGAAGATTTAAAGCCATCAAAGTATTGGCATACTTTTGGAGGCGGTATTAACTGGAAAAACAGATGGCAGGTAACGCACGGAGAAATCGGTATGCCTGATATAGCAACTGAAAATTCATATGTTCAGCAAAAAGTAGGAAAATATATGCAGGAATTAAAGTCAGTCGGTGTTGACGGTATTCGCTGGGACGCAGCAAAACATATTGGCGTTCCGAGCGAGGGCGATAATTTCTGGAGTTCGGTAACAAAGTATGGTTTATATAACTATGGCGAAATTCTTACCGGTCCTGATGACAGAGAAACCGGAAATGAAGATATAATGAAAGAATATACAGACTATATTACAGTAACCGACAGCAATTACGGTAAAGCTCTGCGTGATTCATTTAATTCCGGTGATGCACCTGATTCGTCTGGAAACTGGTGTGATCGTGGTATTTCCCGCGATAAACTCATTTATTGGGCCGAAAGCCATGACACATGGTCAAATAACAAAGATTGGGGCTATTCAAATGATATGAGCCAAAATGTTATTGACCGTGCATATGCTGTTGCGGCAAGCCAAAATGAAGTAACGGCTCTTTATTTTTCTCGTCCGTCATCAAAAATTAAAGATAATATAAAAATCGGTGAAAAAGGCAGCACTCACTTTACAAGCAGTGAGGTTGCGGAAGTTAATAAATTCCACAATGCCATGAACGGAAAAGCCGATTGTTATAAAAAATCAAACGACTGCAGCGTAATTACCCGTAAAGACGGCGGTGCTGTTATTGTAAAAGGCAGCGGCAGCGGTAATGTTTCTGTTGAAAACGGCGGAGGCTATGCAAAACCGGGTACATATGTTGACAAAATTTCGGGCAACACATTTACGGTTACTTCATCGTCAATCAGCGGTAAGGTCGGCTCAAGCGGTATTGCCGTTATTTATGAAGAAGAAAATCCTAAGCCAAAGGTAAGTGTAACTCCGGGTTCTTCTACATACGAAACAGAAACTTACACACTTACATTAAATACCAAGAACGCTGAAAACTCGCAGTATTCCGTTGACGGCGGTAAATATCAGTCATTCACTGACGGTACGAAAATTACAATCGGCGCAGGTCTTGCGTACGGTACAAAGACAACAATCAATGTAAAGGCAAGCAACGCCAACGGTTCAGCCGATAAAACCTACATTTACACAAAGGTTGACCCGACATTAACGCAAAAAATTTACTTTGACAATTCATCTTATAACTGGTCAAATATATATGCTTATATTTATTCAGATGCAGTTTCTAATGCAAAATGGCCGGGCGAAAAAATGACTTTGGATCCTTCTACAGGTTATTATGTAATTGAAGTTTCAGATTCACTTGCAAACGGTGCGGTTATTTTCAGTGACGGCACAAACTCTGCAAGCAAGCGTTATCCTGCAGATGCAAAGCCGGGATTAAATCTCAACGGCGCTACAAAGATATTCAAAGCAAATCACACTTTTGAAGATTATAATACGCCTGTACCGACCCAGAGTACAACAGCACAACCTACTACGGCAAAGCCTACAACAGCACAGCCTACTACATCTCCTGCTGAAAGCGTACTTATCGGTGATACAAATCAGGACGGTAAAATTACAATCAGCGATGTAACTGAAATTCAGCTTTACATCAATGAAATGATTACATTTAATCAGAAACAAAAGATTGCAGCCGATGTTGACGAAGACGGTTCTGTTGATATCAGAGATGCTACATACATTATGCTGTACATTGTAAATCAGCCAAGCAGTGAGGCCAAGGTAGGTCAATACAAAGGCGGAATCGCTCCGACACAGCCGACAACGGTTAAACCTACAACACAGCCTACTACAGCGCCGACACCGACAACCCAACCTACAACTTCATCTGTATCTGACAAATATACTATGACATTTACAGATAACTACAACTGGGGTAATGTGAATTGCTACTATTGGTCTGACAGCAATACAAAAATGACATCATGGCCGGGAAAATCAATGACAAAGTCAACAACAAATGAATTAGGTCAGAGTGTTTATACCATTGATATTCCAAGCGACGCTACATATGTAATATTCAACAATGGCAGCAGTCAGACTGTTGATATTCCTGTTACAGGCAGTGCCAAGTTTTATATTTCGGGCAGTTCAAACGGAAAATATACCGTTAATAACTGATGATTTTAAAAATTGCATTGAAATAAAAAATAAGAGTGATATAATAAAGCTGTCAGGTTTTATCAATCTGACAGCTTAAGTATATATTTTGTAATCAGGAGTATTGTTTATATTTATGGAGAATCAAATCGAAAAAAATATCGAGCATTTAAGAAATTCTCAACTTTTTCGTGGATTTACCGATGATGAAATTGAGAAATTTCTATATAATACTAAATTTAAGATTTTTGAACTTAATCGTGGCGCAATACTTAATGTTGAACTTGATAAATCAATTTTTGTTTTATACGGTTCAATAGCTTCTTATGAAACAAATATAGACGGTGTGAAAACATTTATAAATCATTTTGAACCCGACGGAAACGAATTGATAGCCATAAGCCTGGATACTCCGTATCCGACGGTATCGGTAGAGGCAAGGAAAAAATCGGTTGTTTTGTCACTTGAAACAAATTCGTTTTTAATAACCGATCCGTCAATTATTTTTTTACAAAACAGAGTTCAGCAAAACATTATCAGTATTTTTTACAGAATGACAGAAAATGTTATGCAGCGCATAATTGCTAATGCGGAATCTCTTTCGAAAAATAAAATTATTAAGTATTTGCGACAATTAAAAAGCGAGCAAAAAAGTGACAAATTACAAATTCCTTTTACAAGACAGGAGCTCGCAGACCATTTACAAATGGATATAAGCACATTGATGAGAGAATTAAAGAGTTTGCAAGAAAGCAATGTGCTTACATATGAAGGAAAAATAATTACGATTTTGAATATCTGACACTACTATACTTCTCAAAAGGGCAGCCCAAATAATGGGCTGCCCTTTAAATATGGATTATAATTTATTTTATTGCAGAGAAATTTAATTAAGCGGGGAAAAATGCACCGGCTGTAATGTCAAGGTAGTTAAGTCCGGAGTAATTCGGATATTCTGACTTTACTTTTTCCTTAAATTCTTCGGCATTGGCTGACTTGTTTGCAATAGACTTAATATTCTTTACATAGTCAATCTTAGTCTTTACATCGTTTGTATCTTCCGGGTCATAGTGCGATGTGAGGATAAGGTCATAATTTTTGTTAATATAGCACTCAAGTTCGGCAATCATTGCGTCGGCATGTGCTGCACCGTCGATAATGGAGTGACAATCGTGACCGAGCATATGAGTGTAAATAACATTGATTTCAGGGAAAACAATATCAAAAGCATCAGCAGTTTCTACAATGCTAAGTTTGGTATCTGCGATTTTTAATGTTTCGCCTGCAATAATATTTGTAACCGAGTGAATTGATGAATCAAAGATATTGCCGAAAGCCTTTGTGAAATTTTCTACTAAAGCTTTACCGCCACCGACAGTGCCGTAAGTATTTGCTTTTTTAGTAGCATATTTCTTTACATTCGGCAAGAATGTGCCGCCGCCCATATGATAAGCGAGTACAACACCCTCAACTTGAGTACCTGTATCTTTAATAAACTGCTCAAGCTCTGCAATGTTGTCATTAAAGCAAGGCGATTCGATAACAACTGTTTTGTTGTTTTTTACAAGCATAATTGCTTCATCGTCAATAAAGTCATTTGTACTGTAAACCAATAACTTTACTTCACCGAATGAATATTCAAAGATAGTACCTTTTTCTAATTTGATTTCTTTGTAATCTGTCTTTTTCATAATAAAACCTCTGTAAAAATATTTATGTGTTGAATTTGTTGTAACATTAATGATTACAACGATATATTATCACAAACTTGTTGTAATGCCAATAGTTACAACGATAAAAATAAAAAAAGATTTTAAGAATTTTCAAAAAGAAGAAAAATACTTAAAATCTTATTATTAATCAAATTATTTTATTGTTGCGATTTTATTATATTTTGCGTATCGTCCAAAACATCTTTTAATGTAACAGACGCAAGCTCTTTTTCCATTGCTTGCTGTACTTTTATGAGCCTGTCGTCAAGAACGGCGTGAATGTTTCGTCCGACGGGGCAGAGCGGGTTAGGATTTTCGTGAAAATGGAAAAGCTCGCCGTCACCCACGCAATCTACCGCTTCATAAATATCAAGAAATGTTATGTCATTTTCAGGCTTTGCCAGAACAGCACCGCCCGAACCCCGTGCTACTTCCACTATACCCGCTTTTTTTAACTGCCCGAGAATTTTACGGACAATTACAGGATTAACATTGGTGCTTGCAGCCAAAAACTCGCTCGTAATCTTGTTACTGTCACCGAAAGTTTTTATGCAGGTAAGAATATGAACGGCAAGAGTAAATCTGCTTGAAATCTGCATATATGTTCACCTCATTATAAAAAAGGATTACAGTAAGAAAAAACACGCTGACCGAGCGGTTAGCGTGTAATGGTCGGGATGACAAGATTTGAACTTGCGACACCACGCCCCCCAGACGTGTGCGCTACCAAGCTGCGCTACATCCCGTTGCAACATAATATATTGTACCAAATGAATGTAAAAAAGTCAAGAGATAAGAGTTAATCTTCTAAGTATTCGTGCAAACCAGGCTTATAATTTTTAAATTTGTATTTATCGGCTAAGTTTAAATCAGCTTCATTTTGTATGTTAAGCAAATTTTTCAAAACTTTGCAATCGTCATATAAATAGGTATCATATTTGCTCCATACTAATTCTTCCGTTTGCCCATTCTTCTGACAATTGTTTTGCAATTTCAGATAAATGGACACCTTTAATTTTCAATAAATTTTCTAAGTTTATCAAGGTGTTTTCTTAAATCTGACTCACCTTGTTTGTATATTTTTTCTATTATTTCGGGGTTGCTTTCAGTTCTGCCTATGCCAAGACTTTGATTTGGCGCAATTACATAAACAAGTCCCTGTTCTTCAAGCATTTTTATATCTTCAAGCTGTTTGTTATACATTTGCGGTCTGTTTAAAAGCGCCTTTGCAAATTCAGGTTTCTTTCTGTAGCGCTTTGCGGAAAATTCGAGCGTTTTGTCGGCTTTTTTGCGGTAATCCCTTGCCTGTGTAAGTATAACTATGCATTTGTCACAGCCGTCATCAAAAGCGTGTTTAAACGGAATGCTGTCGGTAATTCCGCCGTCAAGATATTCGTTTCCGTTTATTATAATCGGCTGAAAAAGCAGCGGTAATGCGCAGGTCGCTCTTAGTATTTCAAATTTTCTGTCATAGCGTGAAACAGGCACATACTCGGTTTTGCCTGTGTTTATATTTGTAAGAGTTGCGATTACATCACCTTTAAATTTTGCAAAAGTATCGTAGTCAAAGGGAACAAGTTTATTTGGAATTTCGTCCATAATAAAATCAAGGTTAAAGTAGCAGCGCTTTTTAGGATTGAGCAAATACTTTGTTCCCATATATCTTTTATCGTTTAAATATTTTGTTCCTATTATATAGTTTCTGCCGATTTGTTTTGAAACATAGGACACAGCATTGGAAATACCTGCCGAAGTTCCTATTACATAATCGGCGTAAATATTTTCTTTCAACATTTCGTCCATTACGCCGCAGGAGTAAAATGTGCGTGACGCACCACCCTCAACTACAAGACCGATTTTCATATTATCACTTCCTATAAAGATATTTTACTACAAAATCGGTAAATTTCAATACACATATATTGACAAAATAAAATTAATGTTTTTATAAATCTGTAAATACTTGCTCAACAAAACAAACAAATAATTTGCGTAAATATTTGCTTATATTAAGATTAAATATATAAAATTTTAGCAAAAGCAAAGTGCAAGCAGCTTTAATTTGGCAAAATAATCAAAAACATTTTGCGCTTATTGTGCAATAATCAGGTTGCCAATTTAATACATTTTTGTTATGATAAAAGCGTTAAAATGTATTTTATACGCAAATAAGAGGTTTTTACTTATTTTGTCGTATGTGTAATTTTATTACGGTGTTATTCTCCATTGCTTTGGCTGGAAATACACCGACATTAAAGCAGAACTTAAGAACATTGCGGAGGCAGGATTTACTTCAATCCAGACTTCTCCTGTTCAGGAAAACAATAACTACGGTTCATGGTCTGCATACAGTGCATAATCGCATTATAGTTTTATAGACAAACAGAATTTAACCCCCTCGCAATTGAGGGGGTTATTTTTATACTTAATTTTTAGCAGCCGCAGCCACAACCGTTAGAAGACTCGTTACCGCCACAACAAGCAAGGATAACTATAAGAAGAATAATCCATGAGCAGCAGTTGTTGCCATTACCGAAAAAGTTACACATAAGCGTTTGCCTCCTTTCTGTTTACACTACATAATATTGCAAAATACAGAAAGTGTGACTGGAATAAAAGTCAATAGAAATTTATTTTTATGTTGGCAAATTATGGTTTAGCTGATTGCTTTATCAAGCAA
>OHAV01000781.1_pt1 | contig 11728 bp, 10 predicted proteins | sample 1577271 | NCBI WGS metagenome assembly OHAV01 (sample SAMEA3879537, study PRJEB24766) | human gut metagenome | biome: human-associated habitat; feature: feces | place: USA | collected 1985/1987 | reverse complement strand
ATTTTTAACTTTTGTAACTGGTGCAGGAAGGTCAGGTCTTGCAGCTAAAATTTCAGTCCTATTATAATATTTTTTCCAAAAGAACTCAATAATAAATTAAGATGTGCATATCTTTTTGTTGATATGCACATCTTTTGTTTAATTATGTTATTAATGATTACCAATAAAATTTCATTTTATTTTACATATAAGAAAGTTTTATTGCGGATTTATTACCTTTTTAATTCCGTAAATCTTCCGTAAAATTGCCGATAAGAATTTTGGTCGTTCAATAAGTACAACTTTCATTGCAAATCTCCTCTCATATTATCGTCGTATGCAAGTCAGACTGACCACGATAAGTGCTGCAGCTGCAACCACAAGCACACATTCTGAAGGCAGTAAACTTGCAGTCAGAAGTCCAAGCCCGAAAAATACAGCCGACCTTAGCCTGTGTGAGTAGCAATTCACTTTATCACCCTGTATCAGTTTACACAGCTTTTCAAAAAGTGTGAAAAATCGGTTGAAAAAAATTTTATAATAATATAAAATTAAATTGATTAAGGTTAAGGAGAAAGCAATGAGAACTATTGATATAAAGAAAAACGATGCAAACCAAAGACTTGACAAGTTCCTTTCAAAAAGATTCAAAACTATGCCAAAGTCGCTTATGTATAAATATATCCGTACAAAGTACATTAAACTAAACGGCAAAAAGTGCGATATAAAAGATATGCTCAAAGAGGGCGATGTGCTTACTCTGTACATAAAAGATGAATTTTTTGAGGAAAGCGAGCAGGAAAACTACGAATTTTTAAAAGCGCCCGACAAACTTGATATAGTATATGAGGATGAGAACATAATTCTGATTGACAAAAAGCCCGGTATTATCGTACATCAGGACAAGAGTTACCATTTTGATTCGCTTGTGGCAAGAGTTCAACACTACCTTTATAATAAGGGCGAATACAACCCAAAAGAAGAAAAAGCATTCGCTCCCGCTCTTGCAAACAGAATTGACAGAAACACGGGCGGTATAGTAATTGCGGCAAAAAATGCCGATAGTTTGCGGGTTCTCAATGCCAAAATCAAAACAAGAGAACTTGAAAAATACTATCTTTGCCTGCTGCACGGCAAACCTAAAAAAGATTGCGATATTCTTCACGATTATCTTATTAAAAACGAAGCGCAAAATAAAGTTAAAGTTTTCAGTAAACAGGTTGACGGCTCAAAAGAAATTATAACAAAATATGAAATTCTTGATTTCAACGGCAAATACAGTCTTGCGGAAGTTGAACTTCTGACAGGCAGAACGCATCAGATTAGAGCGCATATGGCATATATCGGTCATCCGCTTGTAGGCGATACTAAATACGGGAAAAACAGAAAAGCACCTGATAACATTAAGTATCAGGCACTTTACAGCTATAAACTTAAATTTTCATTTGACACCGACGCAGGTATTCTTAATTATCTTAACGGCAAAGAATTTTCTGTAAAAGAAGTATGGTTTGCAAAAAACAATCATATTTCTATTTAATAATTATTTTAAACACATAAACGCACACATTGTGCCTCTGTGTCCCTTGGTGGCTCTGTGACTCCACAAAAGGTCGCTGTTGCAGTTTGTGCATACATCGGAAATTGTGATATTCTCAGGCTTTACCCCTGCGGCTACAAGGATTTGCCTGTTGGTTTCGAGCAGGTCAACCATATATTTTCCGTTTTCCTTAGGATGAACAAAATCTGACGGATTTACATTTTCAAGCGCAAGAAAATGGTCGGCACAAGGTTTGTCCACCTCATAACAGCATACGGAAACAGCAGGGCCGACAGCGCATTTTAAGTCGGCAGGATTTGTGCCGTAAAGCTCGGTCATTTTTTGCACAACCTTTTCGCCTATTCTGCCGACAGTACCTCTCCAGCCTGCGTGAGCAAGTCCTATTGCTTTTTTGTTTGTGTCAACAAAGAAAAGCGGTGTACAATCGGCATAATAAGTGACCAAAGTTACACCTTTCTGATTTGTTATCAAAGCGTCAACGCTTTCAATATCTCTCGGCTTATAAATACCTGTTCCAATATTTTCTGTTGTAACCGCACGAACATAAGTATTATGGTCTTGAGCCGAAGCCGTAAGCGTATTATAATCAAATCCCGCACTTTTGCAAAAGCGTTTATAGTTTTCAGTAACACTGTCGGGATTATCTCCCCTGTTAAACGCAAAGTTCATAGATGTAAACTCACCCGTCGACACACCGCCGAGTTTTGTGGAAAAAGCATGATTTATAAAATCAATTTCCGATAAAGAATTATATGTTAAATACGGCACACTGTCCGCATTATGGATAGTCATAGTTTTTGAATTAAATTTCATTATACTTCTCCTTATGCGTAGTTTCGCTTGAAAATGACAACTGTTAATGTTATAATGATTAAAGAATGAGGTGATATTATGTTGAAGAAAAAGCTTTTCGGCAAAAACATAAAACCAAGCTGTACATACTGCTTAAATTCGGTTTATGAAAACGATACCTGTCATTGCATAAAAAACAAAACCATTATTGATGACAAATGCAAAAGCTTTAAATATGACCCGCTTATGCGTGTTCCGCAGTCAGCGCCGACTCTTCACGAGTACACCTTAGATGACTTCAAACTATAATTATTTTAATATTTTTATAAAAAAATATCAAGGCTTTCTTAAAAACTCAAGAAAGCCTTTTGTTATGCATTAATATTTTTAGATATTCGGATCGTCTAAATCAAGCTTGTCAGCCTCGGTAATTTTTCTGATAGGTTTGCAAGGATTGCCAACCGCTACAACGCCTGACGGAATGTCTTTTACAACAACCGAGCCTGCACCGATTACAACATTATTTCCGATAGTAACACCGGGAAGTACGGTTACGCCGCCGCCAAACCAAACATCACTGCCGACTTTTATCGGTTTTGCAAGTTCAATTCCTGTATTCCTCTGATGAGCATCAATAGGATGAATTGCAGTATAAAATCCGCAGTTAGGACCAACAAAAACATTGTCGCCAAAAGTAACCTCTGCACAATCAAGTATAACAAGGTTATGGTTTGAATAGAAATTCTTACCCACTTTTACATTAAATCCGTAGTCACACCAAAACGGAGGAGTAAAAACACAATATCCATCGTTATGCTCTTCTTGTAAAAGTTCATCAATAATAACCTTACGAGCGGCAACATTTGAAAAATCAAGATTATTGTATTGACGGCAAAGCGACTTAGATTTATTCAAAGCAGCAACAAGCTCGCTGTCTTGAGAATTATATACCTTGCCGGCAATCATTTTTTCTTTTTCTGTCACTTTATACCTCTGTTTATGCCATCTGGAAATCTTTAATGTAGCTGTCGATTGACTTTTTAATAATATCCTTAGCCATCTCAACACCGTTGGTTTCAGTTACAGATGTAACCTTACCGCTTTCAAGGCTCTTATATACCTGGAAAAAGTGCTGAATTTCGTCAAAATAGTGACGAGGAAGGTCAGCAATGTCATTGTAACCGCAATAGTTAGGGTCATTAACAGGCACAGCAATGATTTTTTCGTCACAGCTGTCATTATCAATCATATTGAGTACACCGATAGGCTTGCACTCAACAAGTGTCATTGGCTGTATTGTTTCGGAACAAAGAACAAGCACATCAAGCGGATCTCCGTCATCTGCATAAGTTCTCGGAATAAAACCGTAGTTTGCGGGATAATGAGTTGAAGTAAAAAGCACACGGTCAAGTTTTAACATACCTGTTTCTTTATCAAGCTCATATTTATTTTTACCGCCCTTTGAAATCTCAATAACAGCGTAAAATTTTTCTGATGTAATCCTTTTTGGTGATATATCGTGCCAAATATTCATAATAAAGCCACCTCACAAATTTATTTAACTTAATTATAAATAAACCGCAGTTAGTTGTCAAGAATTTTAATAATATTTTAACAACAATACTGCGGTTTATAAAATTTATTTTATTAAAAGAGATATATCTTTGCTTGAGTTTGGCTGATTTTGCTTTTATTTACTCTTTTTGATGTTTTCAGCAATTACCTTAGCAATCTGAATAATTACAGTCGGAATAAAAGCAAGCAGAGCAATAAATCCGATTTGTGCGCCTGTAAGTTCCGCAATCTTAAACAGCGGATGCATAAACGGTACAAAAATTACAAAAGCAAGAAGTCCTACACCTGCCGCAAAAGCAAGCAGGCTATATACATTAGAGGTAAGACCGATTTTAAAAATCGAATGCTTACTACGACAGTTAAAGCCGTGGAACAAACGAGCAAGGGTAAGTGTTGCAAAAGCCATTGTACTTGCAGTTGCGGCATTAACCTGCAAACCTATATAGAAAGCAGTCATTACAACAACGGCAATCAGTGCACCCTGCAAAAGCATTAGTGCGGAAAATTCTTTAGTCAAAATACCCTGTTTAGGATCTCTCGGTTTTTGCGAGAGTAAATCTTTTTCGGGCTTCTCCATACCGATAGCAATAGCCGGAAGCGAGTCGGTTAAAAGATTTATAAAGAGAAGATGAACTGCCTCAAAAGGCACAGGCAAAGCAAGAAGTGATGCGTAAACTACCGCAAATATAGCTGCCATATTGCCCGAAAGCAGGAACAGAATTGCATTTTTAATATTCCTGTAAACATTTCTTCCGTTTGCAACAGCTTTAATAATTGTTGCAAAGTTATCATCCTGAAGTACCATAGACGCTGCATCCTTAGATACCTCTGTACCTGTAATGCCCATTGCAACACCGATGTCGGCTTTTTTGAGTGCAGGTGCGTCATTTACGCCGTCACCTGTCATAGAAACGATGTTGCCCTTTCTCTGCCAAGCCTCAACAATTCTGATTTTATTTTCGGGTGAAACACGAGCATAGACAGATATTTTTTCAATCTTTTGGTCAAGTTCACTGTCGCTCATTGCGTCAAGCTCCATACCTGTTACGGCAATATCTCCCTCTCTGAAAATACCAATCTGTCTTGCAATGGCAGTGGCGGTAATCTTGTGGTCGCCGGTTATCATGACAGGCTTAATACCTGCTCTGACAGCATCTGCAACCGCTGCTTTTGACTCCTCACGAGGAGGGTCAATCATAGAAACAAGTCCTAAGAAAGTATATCCGTACTCCGTATTTACATTGAGTTCTTCATCAGACTCCTTGTAAGCAAAAGTAAGCACACGCAAGCCGTTTTCGGAATACTCTGTATTCTGCTTGAGTATATCTGCCTTGTCGGCTTGAGTAATCGGACCTTTAGTCAATATATGATTCACACCGTGAAGTTTATACTTTGTGCTCATCATCTTACGGTCGGAATCAAACGGCACTTCCTCAAGTCTTTTAAGTCCCGAACGCAAATCATCTTCGTTGTATCCGAGTTTTCTTAGAGTTTCAAGCAACGCATACTCTGTAGGGTCGCCTATTCCCTTTCCGTCAACAATGCTTGAATCGTTATTAAGCACCATATCGTAAAGTAAATAGCGGTGGCTTTGATTATTAAGGTCAAGTTCTTCTTCAAAAATACTTTCACCGTTGATATATATTTTCTGAACAGTCATTTTATTTTGAGTAAGCGTACCTGTTTTGTCGGAACAAATTACAGATACACAACCGAGGCTTTCAACCGCTTTCAAATCTTTGATAACTGCATTTTCCTTAGCCATTTTTTGAGTACCAATTGCCTGTACAATAGTAACAATTGAACCCAAAGCCTCAGGAATAGCGGCAACGGCAAGGGCAACAGCAAACATAAGCGCATCAAGAATTGCCATATGATTTAAAAGGCTTAAACCGAATACGAGCGCAGAAATAATAAGAATAATAATCGCAAGTTTGCTTGAGAATTTATCAAGGCTCTCCTGCAAAGGAGTTTTCTTTTCTTTTGCCGCATTCATAAGGCTTGCAATCTTGCCTATTTCGGTATTCATACCTGTGCCTGTAACAGCTACAATAGCTCTGCCGTAGGTTACCAAACTGCCCGAATATACCATATTTGTTCTGTCTGCGAGCGGAACTTCCGCAGTAATGTTATCATCGTTTTTATCAACATTAGTTGATTCGCCCGTAAGTGAGCTTTCATTTACCTGTAAAGAATAATTATTCATAATTCTGCCGTCAGCTACTACAAGGTCACCCGCCTCAAGCACAACCATATCACCCTCAACCACTTCTTTTGACGGAATTTCAATTTTCTGTCCGTCACGAATTACTTTTGCATTCGGAGATGAAAGTGACTTTAAACTGTCAAGTGATTTTTCCGCATTAATATGCTGGACTGTACCGAGAATGGCATTAAGTGTAATTACCGCAAAAATTACTATAGTGCTTTCAATATTACCCGAAAACATTGAAATAATTGCAGCAATAATAAGAATAATTACAAGCAAATCCGCAAACTGACTGAGAAACACTTGCAAAGCGGTTTTTCGCTTTCCCTCCTGCAAAACATTTTCGCCGTTTTTTTGCAATAATTCTTCGGCTTTTTTTGAGCTCAGTCCGTCCTTTGTAACACCGAGCTTTTCAAGCACTTGTTCTTTGGTCAACTGATACCAGTTCATCATAATTCCTCCATATTTTTTCTTAATAAAAGAAAGTAAGCAAACAAAAAAGACTTTTATTGTAAAATATTGCAAACGCAATTATCATACAATAAAAGTCTCGTTTTTTAAGATACAACCGATACCATAAGGTATGAGATTGACGAATTGTACCACAGATTATCTGCAAACTACTCCCCTTTACAGTGGTTTTATTCTATCAGATTATTCGGTTTTTGTCAACTGTTTTTCTTTATTTTCATCTTTTAACTTTACTTTCTTAGGTTTGCTTAACATTCCGAGAATTATTCCTACGGTTGCAAGCAAAACTCCGCTTGCGGAAGTGATTGCCGACCATTTTTCACTGTCAAAAGCATAGGCAATAATAATTGATGCTAATATAAGCAATACGCATATTATAAGTAAAATAAACGCAATTTTAAAAAGAACATTCATTTTTTGCTTTTTCATTACATCATCTCCTGCAAATTGTTTGTAATATTCGCAAAGTCATCAAGAGTCAGCTTTTCTGCTCTTGCGTTTGTTTCTACTCCCGAATTAATCAAAAGCTCATTTATCTTGCCTTTTTCAACAGAAAGTCCCGAACTAAGCGAATTTGCAAGAGTTTTTCTTCTCTGTGAAAAGGCCGCTTTTATTACATTGAATAACAGTTTTTCACTCTCAACCTTTACAGGCGGCTCTTTTCTTACATTAAGTCTTATTACTGCCGAATCGACTTTCGGGGCAGGCATAAAAGAACCTGCGCTTACGCCAAACAGCATTTCAGGCTCGGCATAATAATTTACAGACACAGTGACCGCACCGCTCTGTCTTGTACCGACTTCCGCACAAATCCTCTGTGCCGCCTCTTTCTGAACCATTACGGTTATTGCCTCTATCGGCAGTCTGTCCTCAAGCAGTTTCATAATAACGGGAGATGTTATGTAATAAGGTAAGTTAGCACAGACAACAACCTTCATTCCCGCAAATTCTTCCGCAATCAGCTTGTGTAAATCAAGTTTAAGTACATCTTCGTTTACTACTTTTAAGTTATCGTATTCGCCAAGGGTTTCTTCAAGAACAGGCAGAAGTCTTTTATCAAGTTCTACTGCCACTACCTTATCGGCAAGCTGACAAAGTTCATTTGTAAGTACACCGATACCGGGACCGACTTCAATTACACCTACACCCTCGCCTGCACCGCTGTACTCTGCCATTCTCGGGCATACAGACGGATTAATCAGAAAGTTCTGACCAAGTGATTTTGAAAATGTAAAGCCGTGTTTTGAAAGTATCTCTTTAATTTTTCCTATATCAGATAAGTTATTCATTATAAAAGTCTAAGTCCTTTCGGATATTTATTTTTTAGTCTGCCGTTTGAGCATTTGCCAAATCCCACAGTAATTCCATTTACGCAGACAGCAGTGTATCCTTTAATATTATTGTCAACGGCAACTTCTTCGCCGTGAAGAAAGGCTTTAATTTCCGCAGAATTTACATCAAAATCCACTTTTGAAACACACTCGTCTGCTTTTGCCGCCATAAATGCCGAATGATGCGGTTCGATTCTGTTTTTAACTATTTGTCCCAAAATTATTCCGATGCGCAAAACGGGCAGCTTTTCATACGGTACATATTCCTGCGGCAAAACAATAATTTTATCACCTATTACTTCAATATTTTCACCAAACGGTCTGCCTATAAACAGGCTGTCGTAAAAATCAAAAATTTTACTGTCAATTTTCTTTTTACTGTTTTCCGTAAAAGAATTTTTATATAATTCACCCGATTTTTTCAATCTTGCGGCAAAATGTCCCTCGCCGCCGTCCATCGGAAAAATTCTTCGTGCATATTCAAGCGTCGGTCTGCCAAAATTTACATTTGCGTCATCAAGTTCAAAATCAGGATTTTCCTCCAAAAACCTGCCGATAACGCCCTCATTTTCTTCAACTGAAAAGGTACAGGTGGAATACACCATAACTCCGCCGTCTTTAAGCGCATTCTTAGCACTGTTCAAAATTTTTAACTGTCTCTCCGCACAGCTTTTTACATGCTCGTCACTCCACTCGCTTTCGGCAGTTGAGTCTTTTCTGAACATTCCCTCACCGCTGCAAGGAGCGTCAACAAGCACTTTGTCAAAACAGCCGGCAAGCCTGTCACAAAGCACCTCGGGATACGCATTTGAAACCGTGGCATTTCTTATACCCATTCTTTCAATATTAGAGAGCAGAATATTAGCTCTGTTTTTGACAATTTCATTGCTCCATAAAAAGCCTTTTGAATTGAGTTTTGCGGCAATTTGCGTACTCTTACCCCCGGGTGCTGCGCAAAGGTCAAGTACATAGTCGCCCTCCTGCACATCAAGCATTGTTACTGCCGAAGAAGCAGACGGCTCTTGTATATAAAAAGCGCCTGCATGATGCAAAGGGTTATTACCGAGCGAAGTAATTTCATTCGGAATATAAAAACTTTCACTGCAAAAAGGAGCGGATTTTAAATCAAAATCAAGTAATTTTTCAAGTTTTTCCACAGAACATTTCAGAGTATTTACTCTTAAACCTCTGTAATGCTCTCCGCTTGAATTATAAAATTTTAAAAAATCGTCAAACTCGTCACCGAGCAGAGCTTTCATTTTATCTAAAAAAATATTCATTGTATAAATTCCTTAGAAACGATAATAATAAGCATATCGGAGGGAGGTGCTAATATGAACTTCAACCAGAATCAGAATAACAATCAGAACCAGAACAATAACCAGAATCAGAACAAAAATCAGAATAACAACCAGAATAAAAACCAGAAGAACAGCCAGAACAAGAATCAGAATAACAACTTTCACTAATCGGGTTCATAGCTGTGCGGCAAGCCATATTTTTAGAAACAAAGGTATGGCTTGCCTTAAACAGTACATATTTTTTAAAATCAATAATTCACAAAAACAATTAGTGGAATAATTCTATTGTTATTTAATTAAATTTTAATATATCAATATCCGTATTTTTCACCTATAATTATTACCTTAATTCTGTCCTTATGTCTTTGTTGAGCGCAAACTACATAGTTACAGCAAATTCTTCTGTCACTTTTGCAACCTGAACAAAGTTCTGCGCCCTCTTTGTCTGCTGTAATACATTTACCTGTTTTGCCGCATGGAGTTTCAATATTCAATCTTATTGTATTGCTCGGTGCGGCAATTCTCTTTACTCTGTCAATTGCCTCATCAATGTTTTTTACAATTTTATTATAACCGCAAACAAGTATAACACTCTTAGGACCATATAAAATTGCCGCAACACGGTTAGAATTGCCGTCAACATTATACAGTTCTCCGTTTTCTGTAATCGCATTACTGCTCGCAAAGTAAACATCGGAAGAAAAAGTCTTACGATAAACTTCTTCCACCTCTTCGGGAGTAATTCCCTCTGCCGCTCTGTCAAGATACTTATAATCGGAAGAAGTAATAATATCATACACTCCTGTTTCTTTAAGAGTAACAGAACCGCCGCTTGATATTACATCGCCCTTTTTAATCAGAGTTTTTACAAGATTGCAGGCGTCTTCTTTGTTATCACAATAATAAGCATCCATCTTGTTTGCTTTCAAATTTTTTATTGTTTTTTCAATTTTAAGTTTAGTTTCGTTGCTCAAAGCGTTCATACTTACACTTCCGTTAGCTTTTTGTTAAATTATACACTATATAGCCGTCTATTTCAAGCCTCTACAAACGGTACTCCAAAATACTCCGCAATCGACTGTGCAAGATTTTTTCCGATTGCTCCGACATTTTCTCTTATCCACTGTGCCTCTTCGGGATTATCGTGGTACGCTACTTCTATCAATGCCGACGGTGCTTTTGTTCTGCGGACTTCCGCAAGGCTTGTGGTCGGAATAATATCTACATCGTCAGGATACGGATAGATGTTTTCATAATTTCGTTGTAAGATTTCAGCGAACCTTTTTCCGTTAAGGCTTGACGGATAATAATATATGTCAGCACCGGTATATCTGCCTGCCGAGCCCTCCGGTGCAGCATTACTGTGTACTGCAAGATGCAAATCATTTGCCGAATTATTAGAGTCCTTTATCGCCTGTGACAAAGTCATTTCGGGACTGTTTCTGTCAAATTCTATTCCGCTTGCAAGCAAATACGGCTCAATAGCGTCGGCAACAAGATTCATATAATATTCTTCATTTCCGCCGTCAACATAAGGATTATACTCCTGAAGTGACGGACTTAAATATACCTTTGGCATAATAATTCTCCTTTTATAAAAATAATGCTCACGCACCATACAATATATTATTCCGCAATTTATTTTTTGCTTATTTTTTCCATAAGTTGTGCGGTTGATTCCGCATTATCTCGGCGAAATCTTCCGAGTTCATAAAGACTTTCGGGATTTTTAGTTACATAATTAAGTTTTTCGGTACAATTTAAAGTAGACAAAAAGCCTGCCTCTTTAAGAATTTCAAGACTTGAGCCGCTTTCTTCACCAAACGGATAAATAAATGCGGTAGGTGCGTTGCCTGTAATAGATTTTATATATTCCTGAGCCTTATTTATATCATTAGTAATTGCAGTTTTATATTCATCATCACTTTCCTTATATTTTTTACCTATTCCCTTTCTCGGCGTCAAAGTGTGCATATTGTATGAATGATTCTGAAATTCCACAAGCCCGGAATCATACATTTCTTTAATATTCTTTTTCAAAAGATGACCGTAGTTTGCATTTTCTTCACCTGTCGCCGTAAAGTCCTCACTGAACTTTGCAACGGGTGAAATTACAGCTTTTGCGTTGTATTTTTTTAACAACGGAAAAACATATTTATAGTTATTGTAGTATCCGTCATCAAATGTCAGCATCACACATTTGTCAGGTAAGGCTTTATCGGAATAAACATAGTCAATTAAATCATTTACCGTAACGGTTGTATAACCGTTTTCCTGAAAATATTTTAAATCGCTTTCAAATAAATCAGGTGAAATCACATAATCATTTTGGCTTGATTTATCCTTTAATACCGAATGATACATTATAATCGGCATTTTTATAGCATTTTCCGAAATTTCGCTTGCACCGCTAAGAGATGCAAGTATAAAAATTGACAGAATTACTGTGGTAAGACACATTAAAAGCAGTTTTAATCTGTTTTTGTATATTTTACCCATAAATACCTCC
>OHAV01000756.1_pt1 | contig 12008 bp, 8 predicted proteins | sample 1577271 | NCBI WGS metagenome assembly OHAV01 (sample SAMEA3879537, study PRJEB24766) | human gut metagenome | biome: human-associated habitat; feature: feces | place: USA | collected 1985/1987 | reverse complement strand
CTCAGGATAAACCTGGTGGGGCTCTTGATCCTCTTGTTCCCCCAGGTCTCCTTCAGGGCGGTGTCCAGCACCATGGGCGCCACGGAGGCGAGCTGCAGGATCTCCTGCTGGTCCCTTACCGCGACCCCCAGAAGCTCGAGCGTCTTGCGGCGGTTGCGCATGGTTTCCTCCTGCCTCCTCTGCCGGTCGGCCTCTCCGTACTCGGCGTTGTATTTGGCGATATAGTTTTCAACGAGAGGATATAGGTAGTTCCCCTTGGTCAGGTGGAAATCACTCTGCAGGATATCCTCGATCGCCTTTCCGACCGGGAATTCGGGATAACAGGCCGAAAGCCGGTATATCCAGCCGGTATAATACTCGTCCACTCCCAGATACTTGAGCTTTCCCGAAAGAGAATCCCTGTCCTCATCCTTCTCCCCTTCACCGGAGGCTTGTGCCGGAGGGGTTGGGGAGGATATTTTATTTTCTTTTATTTTATACGGTTTATTTTCGCGAGTTTTGTCCGCTTCTTCGCGAAGTTCCTTTTCAGCGGCGAACAATGTGCGTATGCGAGTCACAGCCTGCCGGATTTCCTTCCCATCCTCCGGAAGGGAGGCCGGAGATCCGCATTCATGTGCCGGGGTGTCCTGCTGTTCACAAGTGGCATGCGGTATGGTGGCGGACTCCGGTGACGGTTCCGTTTCCAGCAGAAGGATGCTTTCCGGAATGCCGGGCTTGCGGTGGATGGCCTTGCAGATGCCTACATACAGTTCCTGTATCTCCTCACTGGTCAGAATCTGTTTGTCCTGCCACAGTTCTTTGTTGAAAAGGCCCAGTTCGGCGCAGTAGTCGATGATGTCCGAAACCTTTTTCTCATCCATACGGGAATAGTCCGAGATGTCGAACAGACCGTCGGCATCCATAACCATATAGCATCCCTCGACACGGTAGATCTCGTTTACAATGAAATGGAACACACCCCAGCCTTCCATTCCAAATTTATTTTTTAGTCTCTTTACTTTCGGATCATAGAAATGATCGGTTTCGAACCTGAAATAGGTGAAACCCTTTTTAGCTGTTTTTGGCATAAGCTTTATATTTAAAGTGGATAATACATCAGCTGGCCGAAAGCTCGAACTCCTTGGGAATGTCGGGATATCGGGAGAGCAGACCGCAGGATCTGACATGATCCATATAGTTCCGCTGTATGTCAGCGGAAGTCAGGATGCGGTGTTTTTCGTATAGCTCACCGTTGAAAAGTCCGACTTGTATGCAGCCGTTGACAATTCTTGTGACATCTTCCAAAGAGGCATTCCAGTAAGAGGCCACCGCCTGCGCCGTTTCCTCGCACCACAGCAGGAGGTAGCTCCCGTTGTGGAGTGTCTCGTTTACGAGATACCGGTAAATGCTGTAACCGGAAAAACCGTATTGGCGGGTGAGTCTTCTGACTTTCATGTCAGAAAATTGGGAAGTGCTGAGCTCATAGCAAGGATGTGTTCCGCATTCCTGGCGCCGTACAGCCCGTGACAGGCGGCGGCTTGTTCCGTTTGTAAAGCTTTGGGTATTCATATATGATAATGTATAATGTTTACTGTTAAGAATTATGTATATGACGGACCGGGCTCCCACTCCTTGGGAGAATGGGACCGGTGATTATCTGGCCGGAGGAATATGGTGCTTCTTCCGGACGAACTGGACATAATTGTGGACGGTCTTCTCGCAGACGTGCGGAAAGTCCGGATAATGTTCCCGCAAGTAGTCGCCAATGCGGCTGCTGGAAATGGAGGGAAAACTGGTAAGGAGGGATGCGACGGCCTGCTCGTAGGCATGGAGTTTGTAATGCCGTTCTTTGTGCTGGAGGACTTCCTCCAAGCTTAGGGATTGAAGATGTCGTACCGTATTACGGGACACACCAAGACGACGGGCTGTCCGCGCAATGTTGATTCCCCGTGAACGAAGATCAAGGATATTGCTCCATAATATGTATTTTTCTGTTAAATTTGCCGCATCCATAATCTATTAGACAGATTTCGTAACTGGGACATTCCAGATTACGAATCTTTGATGCAGCTAAATTACCGCCCTCATCAATTACAGCAGAAACTGATAGAAGATAAAATTTTAAAACCATAAAGACAGAAAAACATGAAAAAATTATATGCTATTTTATTTCTTGTAGCACTTATACACACCGGAGTGTATGGGCAGGCTAAAAAACCTACCATTATGGTTGTTCCCGCTAATGTGTGGTGTACCCATAATGGTTATACACAAAAATATAACAATCAAGGCACTATTACCGAAATTCCGGATTATAAAAAGGCATTGGATAATGATTTGAACTTGGTGAATGTCATAACGAAAATAGGTGAATTGATGGCTGAAAAAGATTTTCCGTTGAAGGATATGGCATCTTCTATTCGTTCCATAGAGCAGAGTTCGGCGGAACATGAGATGACTACCAGTTCTACTTCGGGAGCTTCACTGGCAGAGTCTCCTTTGGATCGGTTAATGAATAGAGCTAAAGCTGATATTCTGATTGAAGTAGTTTGGAATATTAATACAATGGGTCCCAAACGTTCTGTTACTTATACTTTGCGAGGCTTGGATGCCTACACTAATAAGCAGGTCGCAGCGACGCAAGGTACGGGAGAACCTTCTATGGCTGCTGAAGTGGCAGTATTGTTGGAAGAAGCGGTAGTAGACAAGATGGATGCTTTCGTAAGTCAATTACAGAAACATTTTGATGATTTGATGGCTAATGGCCGTGAAGTGGCATTGGAAGTCCGTGTGTTTGATAATGGGAGCGGCGTTAATTTGGAAAGTGAATTTGGGGGGGCTGAACTACAGGAAATCATAGAAGATTGGGTGGCGCAGAATACGGTGGCTCATCGTTTTAGTTTAACTGATGCAACTGAGAATATGATGCTTTTTGAGCAGGTACGCATTCCGCTTTATCGTGAAAATGGAATGGCTAGAGATACAAGAAGCTTTGCAAATGATTTGCGCAAATATCTCAATCAGAAAGCCAATCTTACCTGCAAAGTAATGACGAAAGGGTTAGGTAAAGCTGAATTGGTTATCGGAGAAAAATAGAAAAGATATGAAAATAAGGAATATGATATTTGCCGCTTGGTGCGCATGTTGTGTCATGTCTGTGGCAGCACAGGATTGTGAGATAAGCCTTACCATAGCTAAAGCTGCCCAGAAAGAGGAACTTCCATCCCAGGTACAAGAGATTTTAGGAAATCGTTTAGCTGCGGCAGTGGCCGGTCAGGGGAGTGTTGCCAATTCCAATTTTACACCATTCTTTATCACAGCTAAGACCAATACTTTATATAAGGAAACATTGTCCGGTCCTCCTGTCAGTACAGCGCTTACTGTTCAATTGACTTTGTATATAGGCGATGCAGTAGGGCAGAAAGTATTTTCTACTCTCACTGTGGATGCAAAAGGAGTAGGTACTAATATTAACCGGGCATATATCAATGCTTTCCGTGCAATAAATGGCAATAACGTGAAAATACAAGAATTTATACGCGAAGGGAAAGAAAAAATTATCTCTTGGTATAATAGTAATTACAGGCAAATATTGGTAAAAGCGCAAAAAAGTGCTTCTATACATGAGTATGATGCTGCATTGTATTATGTTACCTCTATTCCTGAATGTTGTGTCGGCTATGAGGAAGCTAGTAAACTGATAGACACTTATTATACTCAATATGTGAATTATAATTGTCAATTGATTATGCAATACGCCAGATCCGAATGGGCGAAGTCGCCCGATGCGGAAGGTGCTTCAAAAGCTTTGGACTGGTTGGTTTTCATTGAACCGGGAAGCAGTTGTGAAGGTGAAGCTAAAGCTTTGTATAATGAAGTAAAGCAAAAGGTGACCAGTGATTGGGATTTTGAGAATCGTGAGAAATATAAGGATGAAGCGGGGCTGAAAAAGCAGAGGATAGAAGCTGCCAGAGCTATAGGTGTAGCATTTGGTAATGGGCAGCAACCGGTTACTACTAATATTACTTGGCTCCATTAATTCAAGTTCAAATGATTTTAAATAGAGAGAATATGAGAAATAAAAAAGTTATCCTAATTCTATGTCTGCTGGTGCTGGTCAGTGGCTCTGTGCAAGCTCAGAGGTTGAAGGCCGTGCAGAATGAAAAGGGGCGTTATGGTTTTATGACGGAAAACGGGACGGTAGTGATAAAATATAAATATGATGAAGCTACTCCCTTTAAAGACGGTATCGCTAAAATAGGAAAAGATGGAAAATACAGTCTGATTAATGAAGATGGTGAAATCATTACAAAACGGAAATATACATATATCGGTGAATTTTATAACGGGGTTTGCCCCGTCGCTGAAGGTGGAAATACTAAAAAAGGAGTAATGCTAACCACGGGTGGGCTCATAGGCAATAAAGCTAGTAGCAATACAGGTGAAAAATGGGGGTTGATTGATAAGACAGGTAAGGAAATCCTGAAAACCAATTATGAAGCAATGGGAGATTTGAATAAGAAACTGATATATGTCTTGAAAGGCAAGAAGTTCGGGTTCATTGATTCAGCTGGTAATATCATAGTGAAGCCTACTTATAATTTTATTGGCAGTTTCAATAACCAAGGAATCTGTTGGGTTAATATCGGTGGCAAATACGATAAAAAGAACAACATGGTGTCTAAAGGTAAATTCGGGTTAATCAATGAAAATGGGCGGGAAATAATTCCTGCCAAGTATGAAGATGTGGGCAATTTCCCTGTTTTGCGAGATAAGAAAACCGGAGCTTTGCTTGATGAGGCTGCCTTTTATACCAAGGCAGACCAGTCTGCATTTCCGGCTACCAAGCAGGAAATACAGAGCTTGCTGCTTCCCAAACCTCATGCCGCTGAGTCCCAGTTGCCTTCATCAAGGGTCGATTATTTTTATTTCATTAATAAGAAATCCCAAGGGTTGGTAGATATCCATGGAAATACTATTATTCCTTTAACTGCCAATCAGGCTATTCTTCCTCCTTCAGACAATATGCTTAGGCTTGCTAAAGTGGAAAAGAAGCAGATAGCTAAAGCTTATTATGATTTGGATGCTGAAGTGATGGTCAGAATATCTTCTTCAGAAAAGGGAAAGTTTGGAGCTTTCAGCCATAATTTAGCTCCGGTTTCATTGGATGATGAATTGTATTTCATAGATAAAAAGGGGAACAAGGTGATTGGTGGCCTGTCAAAGGCTTTCCTGAGTAATGAAGGATACCGGGTGGTACAAAAGGGATCGGCTTTTGGCGCTATTGATTCTACAGGGGCGGTTGTTATTCCTATTGAATATACCAATTCGCTTACCAGCGTGAACAATGGACGTTTGGGAGTACAAAAAAATGCTTCTTGGTTTTATGTGGATATGAAAGGACAAATCGTATCCGATAAGTATGACCGTATAGGCAATTTTCATCAGGGGTATGCATCCGTATGCCTGAACAAATTATGGGGGGCTATTGATTTGCAGAACCGGGTTGTCGTTCCTTTAGAGTGGCAAGGTGTAGCTCCTATAGTCGATCCGAAATTGATATGGGTGAAAAAGGATAACCTGTATTATCTTTATGATGGGGTGCAAAAGTCTGTTCGTCTGAAGCAGGGATTTGCCAATGCGTCCAACTTTGATAATGAGATGGCTTATGTGATGTCTGATGGAAAGTGGGGGATTATTGATCCGGATGGCAAGGTACTGGTGCCTTGCTTGTTCGAGAAAGAAGAGGATATGGTCTTGGCCAAACAATATATGTTAGCGGAAGACAAGAAGAACTTGACCGAAGTAGAGGCTCTTCGAGTGATTGCACGTTTTGACCCGGATACAAATATGTTTAAGATAACCTCTGTCATTCCGGATAAACATTGGGATTATTAATTATTGAATGTTTGAAAAATGAAAAGATTCATTATAATACAGCTGTTGGCGGTGGTATTCGCCGCTCAAATTCAAGCCCAGGGAGACGGCGAAATAAAATATCGCCGCAGTTCTCTTTATAGCATGATGATCAATCACGAAGGAAGAGAATTTGGTGATGAAATAAAGGATGTTTTTCTCAAAATTCCTGTTCCTGATAAATACAATAACCATGATTTAAGTGTAAAAGTAATCTATACTTCTGAAAAGAAATTGGATAAAAACCATGAGGAGATAGATGAATTTATCAGAAACAATGGTATTGCCAGCCGTATGGTAGGACGCTGGTTTAACCGTGATTACATGACAGGGATCTGTGATGTGGAACTGGTGAAAGAACGAGGGCTGTATAACGCTTCCGAACTGGACAAGGCTCTGGCATCCAAGACTCAACGCGGAAACGCTCTGCTGGAAGATGCCGGTGAGGACTTGATTGGAAATACTTTTCTTATTGTGAATGACATTCGCTATATTGACCGTTCAAAAGGTTCAAGTGTGTGGGGAGGAATTGTCAAAGGACTGGGTGCGGCAGCGGCTATTTACACCGGTGAGACATCCTATATGGATTTAGGTAATTCTACGGGAGATATGGTTGCATCCTATAAGGGGTTTAAAGTAAATATTGATACTTATCTCTATCAACTGGTTTGGGATGAAGAGACTGCAACAAAATTCTATACTCAATATTATACTGATAAGGATAATAAGGAGAAGGTGAATGCTTTCAATAATAACCGTAAGATGTTCAAGTTGAAGTATGTGGGCAGCCAGCATAGTGATGGAAGTAACACTTCCTTTTTGGGTATTAACTTGGATGAGCCCCAGCAAATGGTGCGAAAGGCATGCCAACGTGCCATTGATGAAAATATAGCGAGTCTGCAAAAGAATTTTGACCAGTTCAAAGTGAATACTCCCTTAATCAGTGTTTCTCCCCTGAAAGCTTATATTGGCTTGAAAGAGGGAGTCACTGAAAAGTCTAGATTTGAAGTGCTGGAAGCTGAATTGAGCAAAGAAGGCAAAATGACTTATAAGCGTGTAGGAGTGATTCAGCCTAAGGAAAATCTGATTTGGGATAATCGTTATATGGCTTCCGAGGAACAGGCTTATGGTTCGGACTTTGGTTTTACCACTTTCCGAAAAGTATCGGGTGGCGATTTTTATCCGGGAATGTTGATTCGTGAAATAAAATAAGTGTTTAAGTTAGCCGGCTTCGTCAACAGAAGTGAAAATTGGTTGCTTGCCAAAAAGATTTGTTGATATGGCTGAATGGTGAAACATAAAACAAACAGGCGTTTATTCTTCGGAAATGAACGCCTGTTTGTTTATGTTTTAAATGGTTCTATACTGCCGGCTTGGAGAGGTGTGAAAAGTATAACTGTTTTTTTGATGGCTCTTCCGATTTCATATCATATAGAGCTGGAATGTGAAGCTTAATTTACATATTTTCAAGCTTGTCTTATTGGCATAATTTATTTATTGTATATATAGTCGTTAATTTTAGCTGCTTGGTATCTGCTTTGGTTTGTTTAGTGTAAATCTTGACAAATGATGGTTTTTTGATTGTAAAAGTTGCAATACATTTGCAAATGTAAACTTATAGAGTCAATTGTTACGAAGTATGGAAAAGACAATTATTGCAGCACTTTTAATGCTGATTTCTTTAACATTGTATGCACAGGGTTTAATGTGGACTGCGAAGGCTGAGGAATCTAAAATGCATCCAGGTTTCTATGCAGGAATGGGAGCTGGGTATGTTATTGATGAAACTTGGTCTGTCCGTCCTTCTTTATTGTTCACTATGAAAGGAGTGAAACAAGATTACAAATTTTAATAAAAATACTGCATTATGAAGAAACTGTTTTTTATCATGGCTATGTCCGTATGTGCATTCACGGCACAAGCACAAACTACTTCCGGTATTCGTGTGGGGTTAAATATGACCAGTGCTACAGGGAAGTATAATGATCTTATGGCAGATCAAGATTATAATAATAAAAGCTATATGGGTTACAGTATCCATTATTTTATAGATGTTCCTGTGATTGGAAACTTCAGTATTCAGCCTGCTGTTGGACTTTCTATGAAAGGTATCACTTATGAGTACGATAAATTTACCACTAAAAAGTCGCATCGGCTCGATTTGGATTCTTATAAGAAATATGATGTGACGGAATCTCGCGGCACTAGTGTCACTCAAAAACATAATCTGGGATATTTGGACGTTCCTATTTTATTTGCTTATGCTTTACCTTTGTCAGAATCGTTTAGGGTTCAGTTGGGAGTGGGGCCTTACTTCTCTTATGGGTTGTTTGGTAAGTTTAAATATGAGTCGGATAAATATTTGACAGTATCCCCCGATAAATATGGAGAAAATAAACATACCATAACCAAAGATGATTGTCCCTCCTTTGGCAAGAATGATGATGCGGACGATCCTAAAGGTAATATTAACCGTTTTGATTGGGGAATTGCCGTACAGGGCAGCATTTATTGGAAACGCTTGTTTTTGAATGTCGCTTATCAAAAAGGTTTGAAATCGGCTAATATTACTGACGAGAAGAATGAAGGGAAAGATAAATTGGCCCTTTCCAATTTGTCGTTAGGGTTAGGCTTTATATTTTAAGTTGTGAACAGGCTGAGGAACTGCTGGAAAATAGAAGAATAGAGAGGCATCAGAAATTTGATGAAACTTGTCCACCCTTTCTTGCCGAAATGAAGAATCTGTCGGATGTAAATGGAGGTTCATTTGGAAACGTATGTGTAGAAACCCGTTTCCGGTCACTGTTCCGTATCGTTCCGAAAGTCTTTATTCTTTTCGGAAAAGACAAGGACGTTTACAAAAAAGATGAAGACGTCTGATAAAAAGAACAAGACGTTTCATTCCAAAGATCTATATCTTTCAATCTTTAGTTTAAGTCTTTCCGGCTCTACCGGTTTAGCCTTCTCCTCCGAAAGGGAAGGATGCTGGATGTGACGGCAAAACTTGGTACAGGATTTCGTGGAACTTGCTGCAAGATCCGACAGAACTTGTATCAAGATTCTGAATACTTTAGCAAGGAAAGTCGCAGTTTCGAGGCTGCACAAGCTTACCGTGTTTATTGCACAAGCCTGCTTTGTCCACCGGACAGGGCAGGCTTGTGCAATAAACACGGTGGATAAAGTGGTGGCTGCAGGCATTTTTCTTGCATAAAATAATGTATTGCCATCACCTCTCTAACTCCCTATTCATAGGGAGTACAGGGAAAAGGTGACAGCAGTGGCAACAGAATTATAAAACTCTGTTGTAGGAAAGTGGGTCAATTGGAAACGACTCCTCTGTACAACACACGTTATCTTTTATTTTCTTTTTCCGGATAATGAGGTCCATAAAGCATGGTCTTCTCCTTGACCACCAATCGGCCGTCCTTCACGAACTCTTCACCGCGTTCACTTAAATGGCGAATCATTTCATTACGCATTTCCGTCAGCTGTTTCCTGTATTTTTTGTCATTGACGGCATTGTGCAATTCCTGAGGGTCTTGGGTCAAGTCGAATAACTCTTCGGTACCGGTATGGATACGCCATATATATTTTATTTTGCCGTCAGTCAGTGCACACCAATAGTTATCATCACTGTAACAGGTGGCATGCTCCAGATCCAGATACTTGCGCCAGTTTGTTTCCATGCCTTTGGCAAGCGGTAACAAGGAACGGCCGTCCATGTCAGTGGGGATGGTCACATCGGCTGCATCGAGGAAAGTGGGAAGAATATCACGCAACTCTACGGGAGCGTCTGTTTTTCCCGGTGTAACGTGGTTGGCAGAAGGCCATTTCACGATGTATGGCACATGAGTGGAGCCCTCGTATGGATAGGTCTTTCTCCAGTGATAATGGTCACCCATCATATCGCCATGATCGGAAACGAAAACGATTAATGCGTCATTATACATATCCTTTTCTTTCAATGTTTGGATAATTCTGCCTATCTGTTCGTCAATGAAAGTGATGTTGGCATAATAATGACGTTTGGAATTGCGTGCATATTCATTGCCAAAATTACCGTATGGAGCGTCTTGTGCCGTTTCTTCAGGATTTAGTTTCTTGGCGTATTTGCCACACCAGTCTCCGATGGCAGGATCGGGTATTAGGGCATCCTTATACATGTCCAGATATCTTTGTGGTGGATCATACGGACTGTGCGGACGGGCAAAAGAAACTTTCAGAAATAACGGTTTGTTGGTCGGATCGTAGTTGCTGATAAGTTCACAGGCCATTTCTCCTGTCCAATAGGTAGGATGGAGGTTTTCGGGCAATTTATAGATACTTGCCGTATGGTCGTTCCAGCCTATGCCGGTGGCGTCAGGATTCTTTCCGGGGGCTTTTGTTTGGAACCATTGGCGGTAATCACTGGTGAAATTCTCGTCCTCCACGCGTCCGCTTTCATCTAGCAGAGTGCCTTCGAAACCATGTTTTATCCGTTGGGGATGCCAGTGCATTTTCCCGATTCCAAAAGTATAATAACCAGCATCTTTTAGCATCTGTGGCATTTCGTATTTATATTCGGGAGATACTTTTCCATATCCCAACAAGCCATGATGCCAAGGAGAAAGTCCGGTCAGCAGACCTGCACGTGCCGGAGTGCTGCTTGGACAAGAAGAATAACCATTCATAAATAATGTTCCCTCGGCAGCTAGTGCGTCCAGGTTAGGGGAGATAACCGCATCGTTTCCCATACAGCCTATGGCATCAGCTCGCTGTTGGTCGGTCATTATCAGTATGATATGAGGATGTTTTTGTGCGTATGCAAAAGAGGAGCACACTCCGGCTGTGACAGCCAATGTGTATTTCAGGTTGATTAGAATATTCATGTTTATAGGTTTTTCATAATGTTATGTGCAAAGGTAGGAAATTTTTGGTAACCTTAAGCCATAAATGGTGATGGTTACAGTAGAAATACTTGAAATTGAAGTCTTGTTTTGTACATACGTATGGGTGACCTCATATATACTAATGGTAGAAAAGGCTATAAAAAAAGGCTTGTTCCATACAGAACAAGCCTTTTTTTATATGCATGTATCAGAGATTATTCACCCCAATTCATTGCTTCCATACGTTTGTAAGAAGCATAACGTTTCTTGGCCATTTCTTCGCAAGCAGCAAATAGATCTGCTGCTTCAGCAGGATACTGTTTCATTACAGAAGCAAAACGAACTTCGTTCTTCAAGAAATCCTGGAAACCTTCCCATTTCGGTTCTTTAGAGTCAAGCATGAATGGATTCTTGCCTTCTTCTTCCAAAGCGGGGTTGAAACGCCACAAGTGCCAGTAACCGCATTCTACAGCCTTAGCCTCTTCAGCCTGGCTCTTACCCATACCTGCCTTCAAACCGTGGTTGATACACGGAGCGTAAGCGATAACCAATGACGGACCGGGGTAAGCTTCTGCTTCACGAATAGCTTTCAAAGTCTGAGCTTGGTCAGCACCCATAGCAATCTGGGCAACATATACATAACCGTAAGTAGTAGCGATCATACCAAGGTCTTTCTTACGTACACGCTTACCTGAAGCGGCAAACTTAGCGATAGCACCCAGCGGAGTAGCCTTAGATGACTGACCACCGGTATTAGAGTAAACTTCAGTATCCAATACCAAAATATTTACATCTTCACCGGAAGCAATCACGTGGTCCAAACCACCGTAACCGATATCGTAAGAAGCACCGTCACCACCGATAATCCATTGAGAACGTTTTACCAAGAAGTGAGACAATTCCTTGATCTGAGCGCAAACCGGACAACCCTCCTTGATGCCTTGCTCAACGAATGCCATGATTTGCGGAGCCAATTCCTTCGTCTTCTCAGCGTCGTTCTGGTTAGCGATCCAAGCGGCGGCTATTTCCTTGGCCTCAGCCGGAGCATGCTCGCCCACGGTGATCTGTTGCAACAAGCCTTCCAAACGTTTACGCATCTTCTCGTTCGCCAATTCCATACCCAAGCCGAACTCGCAGAAATCCTCGAACAAAGAGTTTGCCCAAGCAGGACCTTGACCCTTCTCGTTCGTTGTATAAGGAGTGGAAGGAACAGAACCGGAGTAGATAGAAGAACATCCGGTAGCG
>OHAV01000755.1_pt1 | contig 12027 bp, 11 predicted proteins | sample 1577271 | NCBI WGS metagenome assembly OHAV01 (sample SAMEA3879537, study PRJEB24766) | human gut metagenome | biome: human-associated habitat; feature: feces | place: USA | collected 1985/1987 | reverse complement strand
TTTTTTAAATTTATTTTGTAGGCTCTTTCCTCACCCCAACATTTAGTATAGAGCCAAAAAATCAAGGTGTCTAAGTCAAGGTGTCTAAATGACTATCAAACTTATTATTCACTAATTGCATTTGTGCCGCACTTTTATATATTTTCGCTACTGCTATTACAGGATTTTTTTCAACTGCTTTTTCGTAGTCAATTCCCTGCGGTGTGCTTTCATCATCAAGCCAATCATTAATGGTATCGTCCACTGCATATCTTATGTCTGAATTTTTGCCGTCAAAAGTTCCTATATTATCTGTTGCAGATTTCACCTGTGTATTACTGAATGCAATGTATGTTTTTGTAGTTCTTCCAAAGCTGCCTGCATCATTTTTTACAATTACACCGTCATATTTACTTGTTTTAAAATAGTCATCAATAAGCGACTTTGCCTTTTTACTTGCTTCATTAACCTTGTTGTGCCACTCTTCAAGTAAATCATCAAGTGCGTCCCTTGATACCGCCTTCTGATATTCCTCCTCAGAGATTTCTCCGTTCTTCCTTGCAACCCATAGCTTCTGATATTCTTGATTTTCCCTCTTCATTTCGTCCTGAAATTTTTGCTTGTATTCGCTGTCAATGCTACTTATGTAATCTCTTGCTTCTTTGTAACCGTCAATATTCTGTTCGTAAAACCTCACAAGCTCCGCCCTGTTATTTACAGTCAGCGGATTGCGAATATTTGCATACAAAGCCATTTGCTTATTACCACTAAGACCTATATTACTATTTGTCGGCTTCATAAATATTCCTGTCGGCATTTCGCTGTCAAACTCACCCGCACCGGTATGCTTAGTGTCAAATACTGTAAAATCATTTCCCGTCTGGTGATACACTACAAGAGGCTCACCGTTGCCGTCCACAACCTTGCTTGCAGTTTTCGGCTTATTCTGCCAATCACCGAACCACCTTACAAACTGCTGGCTTTGGGTAATTTTTTTAATTTTTTTGTTGACATTGCTATCAATTTTGCGTATAATAATGTTGGAACTCGAGTTATTAAGTATACTGGGTAATTGGTACCCTTCATGCTTAATTATACTTTGAGTTCTTTTTTTGTCTAAATAATAAAAACCAACCTGATTATTATTCTCTAAAGCTATTGCTTCTTTGATTAAATCATTAATATTGTTTTTATTAAAGTATGTTGCTACAAGATTGACATCAATTATTTTTTTGTTATATATACCTTCAAAATCTACCGCAATAGGTGCTATTACCTGCTTATTATTTACGGATAAATCAACCAATGCAATAACTTTATGAGTACTGTCCCTGCTCTCTTTATTAGTAAAATCAGGGTGAGCAATTACCATAAGCGGATCAGAAATTTTATTATAAATTTGCTTAACAGCATTGAAGCCTAAATTATGATAATTAGTATTTTTATTGTACCGCCCCTCATTTTTCGCCCTCGCTTCTGATACAGCAACAGAATATATATGTTTTTTCGTCATCGCAACAGGCAGCGAATTAAATCCAATATCCTGTAACACTTTTGGGGTTCTACCCATAATAACAACATCATCTGAATTATATGTATTATTCTCTATCTGGTCAACTTTCTTCTCAAAATCATTTTGCATTATATTTTCATCCGCCGAATACCCTACATCACCGCTATTAGCAAATACAACATCTTTCCTGTCAATGTCCGGACGGATGTTTTTTCTTTGCTCTGCATTGTAATCTCTTCTGGCAGAAACATCTCTTGCTTCTCTTTCTCCGGCAGTGTTATAATACATTGCCATTGCTTCTTCATCGCTGTATCCGAGATTTTTCCAGTATTCCAAATTACTTCCATTCGCAAAATTTTCTATTCCCTGTATTGCGTGCTGAATTTCGTGAATAATCGCTTCTTTCTGCTCATCAATCGTATGCATCGGATTTAACATTATCACATTACCGTTTGAACTGTATACACCTCGATTAACCGAAGAAATCTCGTAATAAACATCTACATTCTTTAGTTGCGGATACGCTTCAAAAAGTTTTGGATGATTTATTACATCACTCAATTTTACTCCTTTTCTGTACTCAATCATTTTTTCGTCAAGATTGTAGTATTCATTTTCCTCTGCTTTTGTTGCTGTATTATTTACAATCTTTTCTTCAAGCTCTGCACTTTTAACTTTCATTTTTGCAAGTTCAATTGCGGCAGCTCTGTTCTTTTCAATATCCGTTTTAAACTCTAATTCGCTGTTATCTATCTCAAATCGCCACTTGCCGTCATATCCCTTAAACCAACCCGTTTCCTTACGGATTTTCTCGGAATCTGTACCGTCCTTTTCAAGCTCCATAGCTTTCTCAAGTGCACTCTTGTCCGCAGTTTCTGCTTTCAATCCTCCCATGCTGTATTTGATATCATTGCTACTTTCGTCATTTTTCGTATTGACATTATTTCTGTTTTCGGATATACTGTTAGTGATAGATGCGCTTGTTCTATCGCTCTCAACATTTTCTGTTGTTGGGCGGTATTGCGTATCTATCTTTTTTATATCTAATTTTTCAGGTACGAAATTAATAATATCATACAGTACCATTTCGTTGCCCTTGGTAAATCCGACAATTACCTTTGCAGAATAATCATTACTTCCAACCCTTATTAAAACATCACCTCTTGCAAATTCCTTAAAACTATCTTTCCTTTCATGCTTTAAATCCTCATTTACATAATTTGTTGAAGCGATAATTATTTCATCAAGATTATTTGCCGTTTTAAATTTATCTTTATAAATCACAGTATCATAGTTTTTCTTGTTTTTAGAATATTTAGAATTTGTATATTCATTTCTGGTTATTCGGTTAACCTTAATAAACCTGCCTTTAATAGGAATGCCGTTTGAAAATTTATCTGATATCGTTTTCTTAACTGTTTTTACCCAGTCTGATTTTTTTACACCTTTGAGAATGTCATCATTAATTACTACAACCGGATTATTATCTGTGGTATATCCAATAGAATATTTGATATCATTGCTACTTTCGTCATTTTTCGTATTGACATTTTTAGAATTTTGAGATATACTGTTATTAAAGAATCCATATGTGGAACTACTGAGTAACGGCAATTTGAGCCTATTAACTTTCAGCCACATATGGGTTCTTTTTTTATTTGGTTCAACATACAAAATTTTACTTTTGTTAATAAAGTTTTGCAGATTTTTTTCTTTACCATAAGCACTTGCTACCTTGATAACATTTAAACTTTTTCCGCCTCTATCAGTTGGATTTAATTCAAGTGCAACAAGGACAGGATTGTTTTTGCTGTCATATACATCACCAAATAAAACAAATCTTCCAATTAATGGCTTTGTCAAGAAAAGTGTGTAAGTTTTTTAAAAATCATAAAAATTATGTTAATGCTTCAAATCATGTGCTCGTATTTTTCAATACGGGCACTGATTTTTTCATTTATAGCCAGTTGATTTCTGACCATAGCCCAGTTTTGTACCTTGCTTCCGTTCCATTTTTTGTAAAGCTCGGTAATTCTGAGATAGAGCAATTTGAGCAATGCATTTTCGTTTGGAAAAGCACCTTTTTTGGTGACCTTGCGAAAGCTCGAATTGATGCTTTCAACCGCATTGGTTGTATACATAACCTTACGAACGGCACTGCCATAATCGAAAAGCTGCTCGACATGGTTGAAATTTCGTTTCCACACATCAACTGCTCCGGGATATTGTGACCACTCCTGACAAAACTGTTCAAATGCTTTTCTGCATCCATTAAGACTTGGTGCTCCGTAAACTTTTTTAAGCGATTGTGTGAATTTTTTGTAGTCCTTGCTTGGCACATATTTAATTGAATTTCGAACTAAATGTACGATACAAAGCTGTACAACAACATCTTTAAATATCGCTTTAGCTTCGTCTTCAAGACCGGAAACACCATCCATACAGATAAACAATACGTCCTCCACACCCCGTGTTTTTAATTCATCAAATATTTGCATCCATGTGTGTTTGCTTTCGCTTTCGTTAAGCCACAAGCCTAAAATGTCCTTTTGTCCGTCAATATCATAGCCTAAAATTGTATATACTGCATAATTCTTGCTCTCATACTCTTTTCTGATAGTGACATACATACAATCGACAAACAGAAATGTATACATCCTTTTCAAAGGCCTGTTTTGCCAATCGTCAAGTTTATCTAAAACGCAATCGGTAATTTGAGATACCATTTCGTGCGAAATTTCAAAGCCGTATATATCCTCAATCGTTTCGGCAATATCACGCTGGCTCATTCCTTTCGCATACATCGCCAAAACCTTTTCTTAAATCTCGGATACATCCTTTTGCCGCTTTTGTACAAGCTTCGGTTCAAAGCTTGAAGCTCTGTCACGAGGCACTTTAATTTCAACCTCTCCTGCACTTGTCCTGACTTTCTTATTGATGTAGCCGTTACGACGGTTATCGGTAGACTTTGCACCGTGATCGTTACTTTCATATCCGAGGTGGCTGTTCATTTCGCCCTGCAACATCGCCTCAAACATCGGTCCGAAAATGTCTTTCAAGGCGTCCTGCATATCTGCAACGCTTTTCGGATGATACTGTTCTATGATCTGCTTTGCGAGGTTCTCACCCGGTGTGCTTTCCTTTTTCTTTGCCATTTCGTTCATTCCTTTTCTGTCCTTTCTTCCATTGTAGCACACTTTCCCGCAAATGCAAAAAGTGTGCAAGCTATTTTTCTAACTTACACACTTTATTTTACAAGCTCGTCTATGATTCAAGAGGGAGCTTGTTTTTTGACTTTCTGTTGTAAATCATAAGCAGTATGATTGCAGCACCAAAGGAAATCAGCTCTGTGACCGGGAAGGAAAATATACCGCTAATTTTTCCTTGTTTTAGTTAATATTTTAACCATTTCTCAAACTAAATGCTACCGATTTCTCAAGTTAAATGCTACATTTTGCTACTGTTGCATTTACTTTGAAAATTTACCGATTTAGAAGATGCAACTTATTTTTCAAGGAAGGATGATGACCTATGGGAATTTTAAAGGATTATTTAGGACAAGGAGATGCACCTACAAACAGAACGGCAGGCAGTGCTATACAGATGACAACAGTTTACTTAAAGCTTTCCAAATCACACTTAGTACTGCAATAAAAATAATAGCAAAGATTATAACATGCCATATCAGCAAAGAGAATGAATTTGAGTAGAGATTAATCAAAAAAGTATCCCCTGTTAAGGCAAGATTGTTTGCCATATTTGAATTTTCAATAATGGTGTTCAAATAATATGACACATCAAATATATTGTCATACGGTATGTACTTCGATATTATAAAAATACTAAAATCCGATAGAAAAAATATTATCAGCAATACGACAGGTATACCAAATGCCGTGATAGCCAGCAATACATATTTTATCGGTATTGATTTAAGCGAATTTAAAATATAATTCTCACTCAGATTTTCTTTTATATCTTTGATAAGTTTTTTGCAGATTCTGTACCATAGCCTTATAGCTAAAAAACACAGTGCAATGAAGAGTATCAGAAATATGATATTTTCAAAGTTCCTGATGACATTCGCTTTTTCAGAAAAATTTGTCGAGTGGTATTGAGATAATTTCATCTGCTCAATTAATGGTGCAGAGCTTGCCGAATTGTCATATGAAATAGTATATACATCACAATTTTCATATCCGCTATAACAGGTATAAGGAATGTAAATTCTCTGCTTTCCATCACTCGAAAGACTGTTAATAATGTTTTCGCTTTCCTGAATAACACCGCAAATCGTATAGACTTCATCATTAAGCGTTATTCTCTTCCCTACCGCATCGGTATTAAAAAACAATTTAAGTGCAAGGCTGCTTGAGATAACTGCAACCTTGTTTTCATTTTTTATATTTTCTTCGGTGATGCTATTACCATTAAGCTTTTGTCCGTAAATTTCAAAATAAAATTCATTTGTAAGAACAGGTGTAACAGTTTCTTCCTTTACATTTGTTTCATCAAGTTCTACACAAAAGCTGACTTGATTAAATGAAATTCTGTCCGATAAATTATTCATATCTTTTACTGTCAAAGGTTTTTCATCAGACTTGAGATTATAATTCATCTGCGTTATGCTTGGCAATTGATTAAGCGCATTACCGCTGAAATAAAAGCAAAGACAAAATACAAATACCGTCAAAACACTTATCAAAGCAACAGACAAAATTTTCTTCTTTGTCATCTGTTATTCCTCCACAATATACACTCTGTCGCCGTTTGAAATACTCTTTGAGGTTGAATATACTACTTTCATACCGCTATACATTTCATCAGAAGTTACCTCATAATATAAATCGTCACTGTTTTTAAGATTTACAGTAGCTTCGTTTACGGTTGTCTTGTTATTTTCGTCTGTTCTTGTAACAAACACTGAGCCGGTATCTCCCATAGCAATAACCGCAGAAATCGGTATTAAATACCTGTCGTCTTGGCTCTGCTCACCGTTAATGGTGCCATATGCTACATCGCTGACTTTCACCTGTGGCAAAAGCATATTATCTATTGTACTTGAAAAGTATGTAAGAAAGGCAAGTACAATAAAAAATGCAACACCAAATCGTATTGAATATTTTTTTAATTTATCTTTTTTCATATCTGCCACTCCTAATTTTTATCAACCTGAACAAACGGTGAATCAATATCTTTTTGCCCGTACAAATAAATCAGTAATGCCGGAATCATAAACATAACTCCGCAGGCAAAGACAATTCCGTAATCAGAGTTGCTTATATCAGATAAACCTATTGAAAGCGGATACATAGCCTCATCATCAAAGTAGATAAGCGGCTGTTCAACGACATTCCAGTTGTCAATAAAGCACAGTAAAGTAAGGGTTATAAGTCCACCCTTTATCTGCGGAAGAATAATATTTGTAAATATCTTAAAATATGACGCACCGTCAATTCTTGCGGCTTCGATAGATGATTCGGGAATATACTTTATGCTCTGTCTTAATAGACAAATTCCGAATGCAGAAAATGTACCGGGCAGTATTATTGCAAGAAAGTTATTAAGAAGTTCAAGATTGTCAAGAACAATATAATTCGGTACAAGTGTTACTTGCAAAGGTAAAATTAACAGAACAATATAAACAAAAAACAGCTTATCTCTGAAAGGAAATTTCAGCTTTGCAAAAGCAAATGCCGCAAGTGCAGATACTATAACTTGAGCTATTACTGTTGGAAATGTTATAATTACCGAGTTCCAGAATTTAAGAAGATATTCAGGGCGTCTGAAAAACACCTGATAATACTGTTCAAGTGAGAACATCTCCGGCACAAGATTTATATTTTTGTATTCTCCGTTTGTAAAGTCCAGCATAGAACTAACCTGTGAATTTGACATAAACGAACAGGCAATCATATACACAACAGGGAAAAGAAAAATCGCTGTAATTAAAATAAGAAAAATATACTTAATAATTTTTATCGTTCTTTTCACTTTACTGCCCCCTATTCTGCAAAGCTGTGCTTTCGTTCGAAAATGAAGAAAGCAAGCAGTACAATTATCATAAACGCAGATAAAATTATTGATGCTGACGAAAGTCTGGGATAATTCAGATTGTAGTAATTATTATTGATAAAGTTTTGCAGAAAATAGACATTTGAATTCGGATAATCACCAAACAATGCAAAGACCTCACGGAAGATTTTGAAAGAATAAATCAATTCCATAAGGAAAACAAAAAATGTTGTCGGTGTAATCATCGGTATAGTAATTCTTGTAACTATTTGAAATGAACTTGCACCATCAAGCCTTGCACTTTCATAGAGCGACTGCGGAACATTTGCAAGTCCTGCCGTAAACAAAATCACACAAAATCCGCAGTATTTCCAAATGTAAATAAAAATTATCATCACCATTGAAAATTCGGAATTAAAAAATTCAATAGTATTAAAACCGAAAAAATTAAGTATTCCGTTAATTGCTCCGTAATCATCAAAAACCACCTGCCACACGCAGATAAGCGAAGCTACAGGCACTACAACAGGGATAAGCAAGGCACTTCTGAAAAACGATGATATTTTCTTAAAAGAATTAAGAAACAGTGCAATTAAAAACGAAATCACCATTAAAAGCGGTATTGCAACAACAGTAAATATTGATGTGTTTTTTAAAGCAAGCAAAAAGGTATTATTTTGAAAAAGGTGTATGTAATTTTCTATTCCTACAAAAGTGCCTCCAACGTATAGGCTTTTTATAAAACAAATTATGTACGGCACAACGTAAAAAACTGCTATCCCTAAAAATGATGGCAATATAAACAGATATGCCGCTATATGCTCTTTTTGTTTCCTTGTTAATTTAGATTTTCTCATAATTTATTCCTACTCAGTCAAATAAAATTCCGTTGCCGCCGAAAGCTGACGAATAAATTTCTCCTTGGAAATGTCTCCGTTTAAGTAATCGTTCACAATATCTCCGATAACCGAGGAGTTGTAATAAGTATTTTCAAATTCCAGATAATCATATAAAGTACAACTGCTTATACTGTTAATCATATCTAAATATTCATTAAAAAACTTAGTTTTTATTTCATCTGAATATTCTTCCTCAGATTTCTCATACTCTCCATCATCATTAATATCATATACACGTTTTGACGTATAGTCAATTACATATTCAAAAGCAGCTTTATTTACAGGTAGTGCCCTTACCACTATTGATGGTGATGAGCTGCTTTCACTCCATAATTTTTGAATATCATAACTTAAAACATATTGAATAAAAGCCAATGCTTTTTCTTTGTTATTTGAATTATTATTCAATGCAATACCACATTGAACAAATGCTGATACTGCATTCGCCTTTTTATTGTAGTTTGGAATAATAACCGGCGTGCTGTTATTATTATAAATATAAAAATAAGAATTTAGCGTACTCATCATAGAACCGTCGAAAGATAATTGTGAAGTACGAAACAAATAATTACCTATTATATCCCATGTAGTTCCTTCTTTTCTTGAATTATCATTCCTAATCATTTTTCCAATATAATCTAAGCTCTCGGTAAATTCATCGCTTGAAAATTCTGTAGTTTTATTATAAAAATCCACATATTCATTAACATAGGAAAGGAAGAACTTATATGTTTCATCTTTATTTCCAAAAAGCGCATAACTATGGTCTTTGTCAGATAACCGTATCTCTAACTCTTTAAATGAAAAGTTAGTATTTCCCAGATTATATTTATCTAATATTTCCTGAGTTGTTATAAGTATATTGGGGCAATAAGCTATAGGTATAATATATCGCTTTCCATTGTAAATTCCGCAATCCATTATTGTTGAATTATAGTCATCAAAATCTATATCGGATTTGTATAATTCCGCAAGCTCATCTATATCCGCAAATGAACCGTTATCAATCAGCTTTTCAAAAGGTAATTTTTGATTCAATGAAATTATGTCGGGTCCTTTCCCCGCCATTATCTCCGTTGATATTTTTGTAAGCATAGTATCTTCCGAATCAAATTCCACAATTTCAATTTGATAGGACTCATCGTAATGCTTTGTACAATATTTATTGTACCTTTCAATAATATCGCAAATATCATCCTCATAGTATGCACAATATGTAAGCTTTGAGGAATTGCTTGAAGCTGTGCTTTCACCACATCCGCTGAAAGCAAACACAGTAATAATAAATTGTAATGTTAAAATTATCGCAATTTTATTTTTCATAATGATTCACCTTGTGATTATATATCTTAACATAATTCTAAATTATTAATCTGTAGTTTATCTGAATTTTTATTAATTCAGGTAGATTGGAGGACTTCTGTTTTTAAAAAACATAACTGCCCTTTCTGCTTTTAACGCAAAAGAGGCAAAAAAATAATGCCGACAGGTAATAGCATTAAAAGCTATAACTTGTCGGCATTTATATTCTTATTTTTAATTACGAACAATTATCCTCAATAATATTTCCGTCCTTTATCTCAATAACGCGTTGACATTTATTTGCTATATCTAAATTGTGTGTTACTATAATTATGGTAATTCCATTCCTGTTTAAATCAAAGAGCATTTTCACTATTTCTTCCGATGTTTTACTGTCCAATGAGCCTGTAGGTTCGTCGGCAAATATGTATTCTGGGTTTGTAACCAAAGCACGCGATATAGCTACCCTCTGTTTTTGACCGCCGGAAAGCTGTGATACTTTTTTAGCTTTCAGGGACGCAATTCCTGTTTTCTTTAAAGCTCTCATTACTGAACCTTTTTTATCCTTTATTTTCTTATTAAAATATAAGGGTGTCATTACATTTTCAAAAACTGTAAAATCATCAATCAATGCAAAATCCTGCAATACTATTCCAATCTTAGAACTTCTTAGCTTTGATTTTTTACTTTCGCTAAGTTTATTGATATCAATATTATCAAGATAATATTCTCCGTCAAAATTATCAATGCATGACATAATATGTAATAATGTGGATTTACCCGCACCGCTTTCTCCTATAATTGCAACCGTTTCTCTATCGTCAATTTTTAGGTTTATGTTGTTTAACGCATGAACCATATTTTTTTTCCCTTTTAAATATATCTTGTTCAAATTTTTAATTTCAATCATAGTTGCCTCCGATTATCTTTTATATTTAAAAACTTCTATAGGTGGGTTTTTCTTTAATATTCTATAAGGAATTAACGATAATGATAACAGTATCATAATTATAGATATTATAGCAATATAATTAAGCCAACACATACTTTTTTGCATAACAAAAATAAATATTACAAAGAATACAACCAATGTCAGAACAATATAGATAACAGTATATAATAAACTTATCAAAAAACATTTTTTGGTTGAAGCACCGCATAGATATAAAATGGAATAAAAATAAAGATTCTTATAAGTAGAAATAGCAATGCAACCAATCATTCCAAACAACGAAACTAAAGATAAAGTTAAAAGAATCGGACCTAATGCTCTAACTCTTGCATAAGCATCTTCTTTTCCGTTTTCTAACACATCAAAAAAAGTTCTGACATAATAATAATTACTAAACAGTTTATAAGCTTCATTTAAATCGTTTGAATTTTTTAAAACTATAGCTTCAGTCATTCCGGTACTAATAATTTCTTTTGGCAAATAATTATATAATGTTAATAACGGAATTTCAAATGATTCATCTGCTTTGCCTAACATATCTTTTGTATTCAATTCTGTACCGCCATTATTAAAAGTACAGTAGTAAGAAGTTTTTAATATACCAACAATCTTTCCCGTAAAACCATTTTCTGAATCAATATCAATTATGTCACCAATATTAAAATGTTTATTTAAGGAATAAGGTATTACTACAGGAATGTTTTTTAAATCATCTGTACACTCGTTTAGCCATGTTCCTTCTAATAATTCGGGAGTATAATCATTTACAAATTCATCGCTATATCCATAAAGACTATATTCTCCACAATAAGCTACACCACCCAATTCACAATAATCTATTGAATTTTCGGGCAATTTATTTAATAATCTGTCTGGTACAGGATTACCGCCATTATCAACTATTATTCCGTTTATATTTGAAAGTCCACTGCTAATGTACTCATCAACTGTAACGAAGTAACTATTTGCAGTAACTAAAATATCGCTTAATAATAAAGTGGAAGCAACTAATTGTATTATTATAATTATGCTCATTAATATATTCTTACAGAAAAGATGGTATGAAAATTTAATTAACTTCATTATTTTGTCACCCCAATCTTTTTTCGGAAATAGATATATTTTTTACATATTTTGAAATTACAGGAGCACTAGTAATAATAATAACTATAAAGTACACTATAATCATACTAATGTAATCATATATTCCTAAGCTGTATGTAAAATCCTCATATTGTACATATTCAATTATGCTTGGCAAGACACATCTTGAAAAAATACATCCACATACAAATGATATTAAAGCAATAATGAAAATTACATTAGCTAAGAGAAAAATGCAAGTTGTTTTTGTCGCACCGTTCAAT
>OHAV01000744.1_pt1 | contig 12149 bp, 6 predicted proteins | sample 1577271 | NCBI WGS metagenome assembly OHAV01 (sample SAMEA3879537, study PRJEB24766) | human gut metagenome | biome: human-associated habitat; feature: feces | place: USA | collected 1985/1987 | reverse complement strand
TGCGGATTTTATCGACCTTTTCTTCATAGGTGAGGGCGAAGAGGTTGACCTTGAGGTTATGGAGCTTTACAGAAAGTGCAGAGCAGAGGGTAAGTCAAGAGAGCAGTTTCTCATTGAATGTGCACAGATAGAGGGCGTGTATGTGCCGTCGCTTTATGATGTTGAGTACAACGAGGACGGCACAATTAAACGGTATATTCCTAAACATAACGCTCCGTCTGTTGTTCACAAGCGCCTTATGAAGAAAATGGACGAAAGCTATTATCCCGATAATTTCGTAGTTCCGCTTGTGGAAATTGTGCATGACAGAGCGGTGCAGGAGATTTTCCGTGGCTGTATTCGTGGCTGTCGTTTTTGTCAGGCAGGATTTATTTATCGCCCCGTAAGAGAAAAATCTCCCGAAGTTATCAATAAGCAGTGCAGAGCATTGTGTGAGAATACGGGTTATGACGAAGTGTCGCTTTCTTCGCTGAGTTCAAGCGACTACACACAGATTGTGCCGTTGCTTACAAAACTCAATGAGTGGAGTAAGGACGAAAAAGTCAGTATTTCTCTGCCGTCATTGCGTGTAGACGGCTTTACAGATGACATTATGAATAAAATCAAAACAGTGCGTAAAAGCGGACTTACATTTGCGCCCGAGGCGGGAAGTCAGCGTATGCGTGATGTTATCAATAAAAATGTTCAGCATGATGAGCTTATGCAGACCTGCGCAACAGCTTTTGCAGGCGGTTGGACTACTGTAAAACTGTACTTTATGATCGGTTTGCCTACAGAAACAATGGACGATGTAAAGGCAATTGCCGACCTTGGACAGGCTGTAGTCGATACTTATTATAATTGCCCGAATAAGCCAAAGGGAAATGGTGTAAGAGTAACAGTTTCTGCGTCATCATTTGTGCCAAAACCGTTTACGCCGTTCCAGTGGCACGGACAGGACACAATCCCTACTTTGCACGCTAAACAACAGCATATCAAAGAAAGTATTACAACCCGCAAGATTCAGTTTAATTACCACGATGCCGACACAAGTTACCTTGAGGCGGTATTTGCCCGTGGTGACAGAAAGCTGTGTAAAGCAATGGAAATTGCCTGCGAAAAAGGTTTTCATTTTGACGGTTGGGGCGACTGCTTTGACTTGCAGAAATGGCTTGATATTTTTGAAGAGTGCGGCATTGACCCGACATTCTACGCAAACCGTCAGCGCTCGTTTGACGAGGTATTTCCGTGGGATCACCTTGACTACGGCGTAACTAAGGATTATCTTATTAAAGAATGTAAAAAAGCATATGAAAATACAACAACACCGCATTGCCGTTTGAAGTGCAACAACTGCGGTGCGGCAAAATACGGGGAGGGTGTGTGCTTTGAAAAACGCAAGAGTTTGGTTTAAGAAAGATAACGAGTGCCGTTATATATCGCACCTCGACCTTAACCGTTGTATGTTAAGAGCATTGCACAAGAGCAAAGCTCCGATATGGCATACCGAGGGATTTAATCCGCACCCGTTCGCAACTTTTCCTCTGCCGCTTTCACTCGGATTCAGAGGAATTAACGAGTGTATGGATATAAAATTGATTGAAGATATTTCCGATGAAGAATTAATCAACAATCTTAATGCCTGCCTGCCGCAGGGCATAAGGGTTTTTGCGGTTACAGAACCGATTATGAAAGCCGGAAAAATTGCGTATGCAAGGTTTAATATGAAAATCAGCAGTGATAATCTTAACTCTGATAGAGTATATACCGCACTGAAAGAACTTTTGGAAAGCGAAGAAATTATGCTTGAAAAGAAGTCAAAGTCGGGTTACAAGACTGTTGATTTAAAGAAAAGTATTAAAAATTATTCTTTATCGGAAAAATTTGATTTTGCCGAGCTTGAAATTGTACTTTCCGCAGGCAGTACCGACAACGCAAATCCTAACCTTATTATCAAGGCTTTGGAAAATGCTGCGGGTGAAGAATTTTACGCCGATATTACGAGAGAGGATTTATATAATTCTGATATGGAATTATTTAGATAAACTATGTTTACATTTATAATTTGCAATGCAAATTCATACCAAGCAATTTTTTAACGGCGGCATTGACAAAGAATTTGAAAAACTTGAAGACGAAATTTCAGCAAAATTTCTTGAGTATATAAAGCTGTATTCTAAGCTGTAATTAAGATTTTTAAAAAATCACACAAAGTTTCACATTTTTTTGTACTTCTATTCATATAATCGTCACAAAAGCAGATTATTATATAAGCACAATAAAGTTAACAAGAAGTTTTCATAGATTTTCCTCTTCTAAATTTTCTAACCAATGCAATGACCGACACAGTCGGTCATTTTGCGTTTTACCGAAAACGGAGCAGTTATGTATTATTATTCTCTAAACGAATATTTAAAAAACACCTTTGGCGAAAAGGTATATAAAATTTCTCTTGACGGCGGTATGACTTGCCCTAACCGTGACGGCAAAATAGACACACGGGGGTGTATATTTTGCAGTAGGGGAGGTTCGGGAGAATTTTCCGCCGACAGAAACCACAGCATAACCGAGCAAATTCGGGAGGCTAAAGAGAGAATCGGCAGAAAAACCGATTGTAAAAAATTTATTGCTTACTTTCAGCCGTTTACAAATACATATGCGCCCGTTGAGTACCTTGAAAAAATTTTCACCGAGGCTATAGAACCCGATGAAATTGTCGCTTTGTCGGTCGCTACCCGTCCCGACTGCCTGCCTGACAAAACCGTAAATTTGCTCTCAAGACTTAATAAAATAAAGCCTGTGTGGGTGGAACTCGGCTTGCAGACAGTTCATAAAAGCACGGCAGACTATATTCGCCGTGGATATGACTTAAGCGTGTATGATGATGCGGTTAAGCGACTGCACAAGGAGGGCATAAGCGTAATAACGCACATTATAATCGGTTTACCTAATGAAACGGAAGATATGATAGTGCAGAGTGCTGAATATGCGGGCAAATGTTCCGACGGAATTAAGTTACAGCTTTTGCACATATTAAAGGATACCGACTTATGCGATGAATACGAAAAGGGCAATGTGCCCGTTCTGTCGCTTGAGCGATATGCGGACATACTCGTAAAATGCCTTAGAGTTATCCCAAAAACCACCGTAATACACAGGCTTACGGGTGACGGAGATAAAAAAATACTTGTAGCCCCCTTGTGGAGCGCAGACAAAAAGCGTGTGCTTAACTATATTAACAAGGTATTAAGGGAAAGCGAATAATAAGTATTATTAATTTTAAAAAAAGTCTTGATTTTCCTTTGCGTATTTGATATAATAGGCATTGTCTTTGGAGAGATGTCCGAGCTGGCCGAAGGAGCATGATTGGAAATCATGTGTACGGTAATCACCGTACCAGGGGTTCGAATCCCCTTCTCTCCGCCATAATTTTAAAAAAGTCTTGTCGATTTCGGCAAGGCTTTTTCTTTTGCTATAATGTTTTATTGTGAAAAATATTGCTGAAAAAGTGTGGTTATAACAAATAACTGCAAAACCAATGCAAATTATGCATATTGACAGCAAAAATTTTTTGTTATAAAAAATTTATAAAATTATAATTCTTTGAAGTAATTTAAAATATAATTATTGCACAATAATTATATATTTGTTTTGTATATAATTAATAAAGAAATGTCAAAATCGACAAAACATCAAAAAAATATTGAAATAAAAACCTAAAAATGTTATAATATAAAGGAATAAAATTATGGGTTAGTATACGGTCTGACTGCCGAATACAGCAAATTCACCGAAGGTCAGTCGGTAAAAGCGGTCGCCGTCAAAGCAAAACTTCCCTCTCGGACGGTACAGACTTATTCGGCTCATATGTTTCAATTTTTTAATGGAGGTAATAAAAATGAAAACGAATTTCAAGCGTATTGGCAAACAGTCGATTTCTATTGTGCTTGCTGTTATGATGATGCTTTCGACTATGCTTGTCGGTATGGTTACTTCGAATGCGGCTGACACTTTTACTAAGGGTTCAACATTGTATTTTGATACTAAAGCAATAAATCAAGGCAATGAGCGATGGGCTGCATATTTCTTTAATAGTGATACTGACAATGCTTGGGTAGATTGTACTGCTGTTCCCGATGATAATAAAATTTATAGCGTTACAGTCCCGGGGAGTTATGCCAATGTAATTTTTTGCCGTATGGACAAAGTTCAAACTGAAAACGGCTGGGGCGATATGTTATGGAATCAATCTTATAATTTAAAAGCATCTGAAGCTACCGGTAACGAATATGTATCCACAGGATGGGTTTCTGGATCTAATAAATTTACTGGTGAATGGAAAACATACGCAGATCCTAATACCACTCATAAAGTAACTGCAAACTTCAGCAATGCAACTGTAAAACTTGGTGATAAGACTCTTACCAGTGGCACTGCTGTAACTGTTGATAATGATAAATCTTATACACTTACAGTTGAACCTAACAGTGGCTATTCACTTTCAAAAGTAATGCAGGGTAGTACTGATCTTGGTACAAGCGGTGCTTATACTTTAGCTGCCGGTACTGATGATGTTACCATTGATATTACTACTGATAATACTACTGAAAACGATTATGATTTCTATGTAACTGGTTACATGGGTGGAGATTTAACTACAGGCAACAACTATAAATTCACCAAAGAATCTAATGGTATTTATACATGTACGATGAAACCTACAGGTGATTTATATGTTACTGTTACTGATAAATCTACAAATACAACATATTGGTCTAAAAAATATGAAAAGCTTACAGAAAATACCTATTCTACTGAAACTATTGTAACAAGCGGTGGTGATAAGTGGGGTATTCTTGGTCAGGCAAATAACGAAATTAAAATTACATTTGACATTACTGCCGGAATAAGTAACGGTAAAATTAAGTGGGAATATGCTGTTGCCGATCCTGTATCTGTTGAATTAAATGCAGACCTTGTAGATGGCAGTGCAGCTTACATTTCTTCATACACAGATAACGACACAGGCAATATTGTAACAAATACTGACGAAACTGTTCAGTCTGTAAATGCAAAACCCGGCACTTCTGTAACATTCAAAGCTAAGTCAGTTGACGGTTACTTCCCTAAGTGGAAGTTTGAAGGTAAGTTTGCTACTGGTGATACTTATACTCTTGATGCTTCTTCTGTAACCGGCACAACAGTAACTGTTTATCTTACATATGAAAAGATTGAAAACCATAACATTATTGTCGCAAGCAATAAGGGTGGTAATGTAAGTTATACTTACAACGGTACAGCAGGCACAGTTGCCGAAGGCACAACTTCTTCTGCTATTTCTGTTGCGTCTAACTCAACTATCACACTTAAAGCTAATGCAGTCAAAGACTATGTATTCAGCGGTTGGGAATTTGACAATGAAAGCAATGTAGTATTTGCAACTGGTCAGGACTCTTTGTCAACTTCAATTACAATTAATGTCGTTGGCGATGTAAAGGTAACTGCAACTTTTGAAGAGCACTCGGGCACTCTTTCAGAATGGAAGTTTATGTTATCAGATTCTGATCAGGCACTTTCTGAGGATAGCGCTGGTAAATATAAAACAAACTATCCAGTATATGAGAACAATGGTATATATTCTGTAACATTCCCTGTTTCTGCAATTTCATCAAATAATACTCAGTTTTTATCCTTCTCAACAGACGGTAAAAATTCTGGTTTAGTTCCTAACAACAGCACCTTTACGGTGAAAGTTGATGATCACTTTAAGAATTATGTAAAACAAGCTCAAAATAAAGAATGGGGCGGAAAACATTTCCCACTGGTTCAGTTCCAAAATACTGACGATATTACTAATATCGAGGTAACTTACAATTCTAAAACACAGACATATATCATCAATGGTACATATTTTGTAGCTCCGGCTAATTCTCATAAGGTTTACGCTACAATGGGTAGCCAAGTTGGTCATAAATTTGGTACAACAACTATTTCCTTGTTGAGTGGTGACAAACCTCTCAAAACAAGTGTTAAGGATTTCTATAATCTTTATGTTGTTAATGATAAAGAGCAGATTACTGTATCATGTACTGTAAACAAAGAAGAGGCAGAGCTTGGCTATTATGTATATGCTTTTGTTGTAAACGGCGAAAAGGTAGATGTAGTAGATAACGGCAATAATGTTTATCAGACTGCTTCACCTATTACTGTAACAAAGGATCTTGAAATCACTCCAATTTACTATAATAAAATAATTGAGGCAGACGGTAACTATATTACTATCTACACCAATGCTCCAGAGTCACTCCAGACACCTTGGGGAAATTCAATTTCAATTTATTCTTGGTATAATGATACAGACATTAATATGGACGGTGCTTATCCCGGTCAGCTTATGATGCGTGACTCTCAGGGCAGATTTGCCGCTAAGGTTTCTAAGTATGCTTATACTAATGTTAACGGTAAATTTACTTGTGATAAAAGTCACCGGGTATTAGGTATTACTAATAACAACTACTATGAGAATGAAGATGTTCATAAGCTCTTCTTAGAGGAAGGTCAGTTACATAATAACCAGACATACGATTATGATGACTTTGAAAAGCTCACTGGTATGGGATACGATACCGTTGAGTTTGACGTAAAGTATTACGCTGATAAAACCAAGTCAAACCAGGAGTTACTTGTTAATAATGCTACAGATAACAAATCTATGGCAGGTACTACAATTATTGATAAAACTGCTACAGATTATGAAGATCTTACCAACATTGATGGTAAGCTTGTAAGTATTCTTGGTTATACAAATGAAACTGCTAAGAATAATAATAATACCGGCCTTAATACTGCTGAACCACTCCAGATTATTTCTGTTGGTAACCAGAGTATGCAAATAGGTACAATTAATAACAAATGGTCAACTATTTGGTATGTTTATGATTCAAAAGATAAGTATGTAACTCAGGGTATGCCATCTGACTTTATTCCAAGAGGTTCTGTTGACGAACACGGCAACTTTACTGAGGCAGCTCCTTCTGAGCAGACAGAAGCATATCAAGCTATTGTAAAAGCCGGTTTAAAGTATAACAGTGCTAAAATTTCTTATGAAAACAGAATGGGTGCTTCAACATCTGTTGAACCTAAAAACACAGGTGTTCGTATTGACGGTCGTTGGTACTATGCTCGTTCTACCGATCAGGTGGATGCAAATGTTGGTATCATTTACAGAAATTCTGAAAGTGATGATTGGACAGTTGATAAGGCTTCTGATGATTCTGAAATTACCGGTAAGGTAACAGGCGGCTCAGCTTCCTTTGACTATACGGATAGCGTTGGTTCTTCTCACACTAACTTAGCTTCTGCTTCTGTAGAAAGAAATACAGTTATTACAATTAACGCAACTAACGGTACTCAGTATAAGTTTATAGGTTGGGCTACCCCAATATATGATGAAGCCGGTAAAGTTACAGGTTACACACCTCTTAACCTTACAGACCTTAACGCAACATATACTGTAAGTACAAATACAGAGCTTTATGCAATGTATGAGCCATACGCTACAGGTTCTGTAACAATCACTCATTCAAAATATACAGGTCCTGATTCACATAACGGTCTTGGTATTTTCTCTGTAACAGCTAAAGTGTTTGACGCTAACGGCAATCCTGTTGCTTCTCAGGCTGTTGCCACACAGAGTGATGCCGGTTCAGTAACACTTGAAAATATTGTAAACAAAAATGATGATTCTTATATTGAGGTAACACTCTATACTCAGTCATATGCTAAGTCACACTTCCTTAACTTCTACTATCCGGAGGTTGCAAGCGGTGTTTCTACATTGAAGAAAGAGGATAAAGGTAAATTTTACGATAAGGAATGTCCTGCTGCTGATCCTGCAACTATAACTTATACGGTTAAGGTTTCAGACCTCTTTGTTAATGACAAGCAGACTGTAATGGCTCTTAACTACTATTCAGATCTTAAGTTGCCTGAGGTTGAGTCAAATATTACATTTAACTACAACCCTTACAACACAGCTCCAAATCCAGATCCTGTTGCCGGTAAGGGTACCGGTAAAACAACATTTACTCTTACTATTACTAAGAATGGTGAAACTGATCCGGTATTTACTACAACCGGTGATTTAAGTAGCTTAACTCTTAAGGCTAACGGCAACATTAAGAGTATTATTGAGGACTATGTAGCAAATGCTGCTAATGGTACTGATTACACAATCTCAATTAAGCTCAATTCTGTAGAAGATAAGCATTGTTATGTTGGTAAGTCATATTATCAGCAAAATGATTCAGGCAGTTATACTTATAAGGAAATAGGCACTACAGTAGAAATTCAGCTTTCTGAGATATATGATATTCCTAATAATAAGTTCTATACTAATACAATAAATCTTTACACTGACTTTACTGCCGATGTATTTAACTACAATGTAACATTTAAGTATCTTGGCTACGAGAGCAGAGAGTATTACAATAATAACGGCTTTAAACAGGAGCAGATTCCTGCAAGTGCTATTAATCAGAATTGGTGGAAAACTTACACAGTAAAAGGCACATTCTATGGTTCTGACATTGACAAGTACTTTGATGAGGTTGACGGTTCTTATAAGTTTAAGGAGTCATTCCTCTTAAAGGTTGCACCATACGAAGACAACTTTGTACAGTCTATCACATGGGATCTTAACAATGTTGTTTATTCTACAACCAACGCTATGCTCTCAGTAACAGCTACTGTTCCTGCTAAGTATGACAACGGTTTTGTAACTGTTACAGCCAACTTAGGCGATGGTAAGCCAAAGCAGACATATTCAGTAAACTATGCTTCACTCGTTACACCTAAGAATCTTGTAGGCTCAACAAATCAGAGTACTAATGATGAGAATTACCTCTTTGTTGCTCCTGAAACAAATGCTAATGGTGAAAAGTTCAGTTACTGGACAATCCAGACTGATGACAGCAACGGCATTGAAGTAGCTAAGTGTTATACAAGAGAGTTTAACTTCCTTGCTTATGACAATTATCTCATTACCGCTTGCTACGGTAAAGATGTTGACGCTTCTAAGTCAGGTGTATCTGCCACAATGCAGTTCCTTGAGTATTCAAGAAACCAGTATGATACAGGCAAAGACAGAGTTTATGCTGATTTTGCAGTTTCTTATAATTACAACGGCAAAAAGCTTTGTGCTGACATTAATAATGATGTAGTTTGCGGTGTAGTATTTGTTGTAAACAGCAAACACAGTTCAGCTGCTGACGCTACTGATAAGTTCACAGTAGATGAGTCTGATTTACTTGCAAAAGTTAAGGCTCTTAACAGCGGCAACTCACCAGATAAGACAATGGGTGACGCTAAGGTTTACAACTACAAGCTTAACAAGAAAAATCTTGATAACAAGAACAGACTTGAATATAGCTGGAATGTAAACAACACTGAAAACAACCAGAATCTCACAATACTTGCTTACTCATACATTTACAATGCTACTACTGATGAATATAGCGTTTCTGCTCCTCAGGAATTCAAATTCTTCAATGTTGGCAATAAGACATATGAAGGTTAAGCAATAGAAAAGGAGGCAATTATGAAAAAATCTTATATTTCCCCTGAAATTGAGATTCAAAAATTCTCTTTTGAGGATATTCTTGCTGGTGGCGGAACCGATGACCCTGGTTTAAAATATAGCAATCCTGAGAATCCTGGTTACGAATCCGGCGGTGAAGAGGGCGACCTCTAATAATAACACATAATTTTCGTAAGGCAGTCTTTTGACTGCCTTACTTTAAAAGGTGATTTTTATGATTAAAACCATTGCAAAAAAACTTTCGGTTTTTGTTTTAGCTTTATCATTGCTTTTAATGTCTGCTGTTCAGTTTAGTGCAGACTCATACCTTGTAAGTAAAGACGGTTTTTATTATTTGATTGAAAATTCTGAGGCGGTAATTTACGGATATGATTATAATAATCGTACTACCGATATTGTAGTGCCGAACACAATCAGTGATTACCCTGTAACAAAAATTGCTCATCGTGCATTTTCAAACAATACTAAGCTTACAAGCATTTCATTTACAGACGCTATGTCTTTAAAGAGCATTGGCAAATATGCTTTTTACGCTTGCAGTTCTATTGAGGAAATTATAATTCCCGGTTGGCTAAACAGCATTGGCGAGTTTGCTTTTCAGGATTGCACAGCTTTAAAGTCGGTGTCAATTTACAGCAATGTTTCCGTAATTCCCGAGCAGGCATTTGGCAACTGCATTTCGCTTGAAAAGATTAATATTCCAAGCACAGTAAAGTCTATTGGCAGCTATGCTTTTTATAACTGTTCTGCACTTACCGAGCTTACACTTTCAAAGAACATTACAGACATTGCAAACGGTGCTTTTTACAACTGTCCTAACCTAACTTTATATGGCTATTACGATACAGTTGCAGAAAGCTATGCCGAGCAGAACAACATTCCTTTTGTTCATCTTGATAAAAAGGTGATTTCGGGTGATGTTAATCTTGACGGCAAGATAGATATTAATGATGTAACACTTCTTCAGCGTTACATTGCAGGTGAGTCTGTATTAACGGATGACGCTGTTAAGGCTGCCGACTTTAACAAGGACAGAATTATTGATATAATTGATGCTACAGCAATTCAGACATTTATCGCTCACGGTCAAAACTAAATTATTAAACTTAAGCACAGGTGGCAACATCTGTGCTTTTTCTTGCTTATTTTTAGATTTTGTTATATAATAAAATTTGGTGATGTTATGCCGATTTACAAAATTGCTGATATTATAACTGATATAAAACCTAAGTTTTGCTACTTTGAAAGTATCGCAGAAGATTATTTATATACAGGCAATGAACCTGTTCAAATTAAAATTTCGATTCGTGAGGATTATATACGAAAAAGAGCAGAAAAAAATACTCACTTAACACTTGGTAATTTGGAATCAATTTTTCTTGCCGATTCTTTCAATAAAAAAATTCTGAAATATAATGCAATATTTCTCCATTCGTCTGCAATCCTTTATAAAGGCAAAGCGTATCTTTTTTCTGCCGATTCGGGAGTGGGCAAGTCAACGCACACAAAACTGTGGATAAAAAAATTCGGCGCTGAAAATGTACAGATAATCAATGATGATAAACCGATTATCAGATTTATTGACAATGATTGGTATGTATACGGTTCGCCTTTTGACGGTGGAACGGGCATAAATAAAAATATCCGTGCAAAACTTGGCGGCATTATTTTTCTTGAAAGGGGAGAGGAGAACAGTATTGAAGTCCTTGACAAAAACAGTATTTTTTCAAGAATATATAAAAATACGATTAAATTTTCTCTTGATGATGAATATGCGGGATATATGTTAAATACGGCTGATAAGTTGATTAAGGAAAATTATTTCTATTTGCTAAAATGCAATATGAATATTGAATCGGCGGAAATTTGCGAAAAATTTTTAACTGACAGGAGATAGCTATGGAAAAGCTGAAAAAAATACTTGATTCCGAAACCAATAAGTGGATAGTAAAAAAAGCCAAACCACAGGTTTTCGGTATTATAATTATGTCTGTTATTTTCGGCGGAATGGCATATCTCGGTGTTGCGGTCGCTACTTTGTCGAGGGGTATTGTGGATTCGGCGGTTAACTCTGATGTCGGCGGAATTGTGTATTTCGCAATTATACTTATTTCACTTACGATCGCACAGCTTGTCATAAGAATTATAAGTAAGGTGCTGACTTTCAATGTATCGTCAAAACTTGAAATTTCTATAAAACAAGATATTTTCGATAATATTATCAGAAAAAAATATAATGAAAAGTATGAATATGCCGATCCGATCCGCGGCGTGGCCCGTGACGAAAGGCTTAAGCTGAAAATGGGGTTTGATATAATGAATGCCGGATTTACGGAATATACACAGATCGTAAATGTGTATAAAGATCCGGAACTCACCTATCAGATCGGATCACATTTTGAGTGGGATGAAAAAACAAAGGAATTATCAGTTACACCTCCGAGATGGAGTGTAGGCGGGATCATGAGCGAAGGTCTTGACGAGGATGCGCCGGGATATCAAGCGGCAGATTCGTCTTTGTTTGATAAAGGAGAGTTGAATGACTGGGGTAATCTTCCACAGTATTATATGG
>OHAV01000741.1_pt1 | contig 12173 bp, 7 predicted proteins | sample 1577271 | NCBI WGS metagenome assembly OHAV01 (sample SAMEA3879537, study PRJEB24766) | human gut metagenome | biome: human-associated habitat; feature: feces | place: USA | collected 1985/1987 | reverse complement strand
AATCATTGTTAATACCAAAGGTGAAGGGGAAAAAGCTTCCGAAGATTTTTGGGTGAAAGCAGAGAAATTGCTCTACACAGCACTGATTGCTTTTATCTGGTATGAAGGTGATGAAGAGGAAAAAAATCTGAATACCCTTCTGGATCTTTTGAATGAAAGCGAAACCCGTGAAGAGGATGAAACTTACCAGAATCCAGTGGATATGATGTTCCAGGAACTGGAAGAAAGAGATCCGCAGCACTTTGCGGTCAGACAGTATAAAAAATACAAAATGGCGGCTGGCAAAACTGCCAAAAGTATTCTTATTTCCTGTGGTGCGAGGCTGGCACCATTTGATATAGCAGAACTTCGTGAGATCATGTCTTATGATGAAATGGAACTGGATAAGATTGGGGACAGGAAAACAGCCTTGTTTTTGATTATGTCAGATACAGATACAACCTTTAACTTTGTGATTGCCATGTTACAGTCACAGCTTTTCAATCTGCTTTGTGACAAGGCAGATGATGAATATGGTGGAAGACTTCCGGTGCATGTGCGTGTCATCGCTGATGAGTTTGCCAACATCGGGCAAATTCCTCAGTTTGACAAGCTGATTGCAACTATCCGAAGCAGGGAAATCTCTGCTTCTATTATTTTGCAGTCACAGAGTCAGCTAAAGGCAATGTATAAGGATAGTGCAGATACTATTCTGGGTAACTGTGATACTACACTATTTCTTGGTGGAAAAGAGAAAACTACCTTAAAGGAAATGAGTGAACTTCTGGGTAAGGAAACCATTGATCTGTATAACACTTCGGAAACGAGGAGCAATCAGAAGTCCTTTGGATTGAATTACCAGAAAACAGGCAAACAGCTGATGACAGAAGATGAGATTGCAGTCATGGATGGAGGAAAATGTATCCTGCAGATCCGTGGTGCCAGACCATTTTTCTCAGACAAATATGATATCACGAAACACAAAAATTATCGGTTTCTTGCAGATGAAAATGAGAAAAACCGATACAAAGTAGAAAAAGAGTTAAATCCGCAGTACACACCGAAACCCGAAGAAGAGGTGGAGGTAATTCAGGTGGAGCTGTCGGAGTAACCATGGGAATGAACGAAAAATAATGAGGAAAGGAATAACTGACATTAGGTGCGCCGGCTTTTTAGTCGGTGTTTTTTCATTCCCGTAAACACCTGAAAGAAGTCAGTTTTGGTGAATGTATATGGCATTTTTTAGCAGTGCAATTACAACTTTAAAAACTCTTGTAGTCGCAATCGGCGCAGGTCTTGGCGTGTGGGGTGTCGTAAACCTTCTGGAAGGATATGGAAATGACAATCCCGGCGCTAAGAGCCAGGGCATCAAACAGCTGATGGCTGGTGCCGGAATCATGCTGCTGGGAACTACCCTGATTCCACAGCTGGCAACATTGTTCTCTTAAGAGGAGTGGTAGATGAACACCATCATTGAGAGAATTACGGAAGCGATAAAGGATATCCTGATCGGGCTTATCAAGTCAAGTTTGGATAACATGTTCACGTCTGTCAATGAGCAGGTGGGAACCATAGCCGGGCAGGTGGGACAGACACCGCAGGGATGGAATGCAGGGATTTTTAATCTGATTCAGAATATATCCCAAACGGTGATTGTCCCCATTGCGGGACTGATCATCACCTTTGTCCTGTGCTATGAATTGATCACGATGGTAACACAGAAAAACAATTTCCATGAATTTGAGACTTATAACATTTTCCTCTGGATCTTCAAAGCGTATGTAGCCATTTATCTGGTGACAAATACGTTCAATATCACGATGGCGGTCTTTGATGTTGGCCAGCATGTGGTCAACAATGCCGCCGGGGTGATATCAGGAAACACTGCGGTGGATGCAACAGAAGCAATTTCACGGATTGTGGATGCCCTGGAGGATATGGAGTTAGGGGATTTGTTCCTGCTATCCATGGAAACGATGTTGATCAGTGTTACCATGCACATTCTGTCAATTATCATTACGGTAATCTTGTACGGAAGAATGATAGAAATTTACCTTTATACTTCCATAGCACCAATTCCGTTTGCCACCATGACCAATAAGGAATGGGGAAATATCGGAAACAACTATTTAAAAGGCTTGTTCGCACTGGCATTTCAGGGATTCTTCATGATGGTCTGTGTGGGAATTTATGCAGTTTTAGTAAATGCAATGACCATATCCAGTGACCTTCATGCAGCAATGTTTTCAGTAGCGGCTTATACCGTGATTCTTGCATTTTCATTATTCAAGACCGGAAGCCTTAGCAAATCAATATTCAATGCCCATTAGCGGGCAGGAAAGGAGCGCATACCATGGCGTATGTACCAGTACCAAAAGACCTTACCAAGGTCAAAACAAAAGTAGCGTTAAATCTGACAAAGCGGCAGCTGATTTTCTTTTCACTTGCCGCAGTTGTGGGAATTCCGTTTTATCTGGTCATGAGAAAACCAATCGGTTCCAGTATCGCAGCCATCCTGATGGTAACGATCATGCTTCCGTTTTTCTTCATGGCAATGTATGAAAAAGACGGTCTTCCCTTTGAAAAAGTGGTGGCAAATATCATTCGACAGAAGTTTATCTGTCCGGCAGTAAGACCATATAAGACAGAAAATTTTTATCAGGAGATTTCCACCCTTGTGAAAAAGGAGGGTGTGCCGGATGGCAAAAAAGACAAAGCAGGAGGCTCAGCAGGAGCGTCTGTCCCTGGCGGAAAAAAGAAACCGTCAGGAAAGAAGAAACAAAAAAAGCAGAAAAGAAAGAGAACAGGAAAAGCGTAGAAAGAAGCAGGAACGGGATCGTAGGAAACAGAAAAACATTCCTACAACTGCACAGCAGAGTATTCCGTATATTCGGATGCTGCAGGATGGTATTTGCCAGGTGACAAAGACCTTTTTCTCCAAGACGATTCAGTTTTATGACATCAACTATCAGCTTGCTTTAAATGAGGATAAGACCACGATATTTGAAAATTACTGTGATTTCTTAAATTACTTTGATTCTTCCATCAGTGTGCAGCTGTCCTTTATCAATCAGCAGGTGGATGTGGCAGAATTTGAGAAAAGCATTGATATTCCAGATCAGAACGATGACTTCAATGCCATTCGTGAAGAGTACCGAACTATGTTGAAAAATCAGCTTTCCAAAGGAAATAATGGTCTGGTAAAGACAAAGTATATCACTTTTGGAATCGAAGCAGAGAGCCTGAAGGTGGCAAGACCGAGGCTTGAAAGAATTGAAACAGATATCTTAAACAACTTTAAGGTTCTGGGTGCACAGGCACATTCCCTGAATGGTCTGGAGCGGCTGGAGATTCTATATCATGTGTTCAACCAGGATCGGATTGAACCATTTAAGTTCCAGTATAAGATGCTGCCGGAAACAGGGTTAAAGACCAAAGATTTTATTGCACCGACTTCCTTTAACTTTTCCAAGAATCAGACATTTTTGATGGGAAGAACGATGGGAAGTGTGAGTTACCTGCAGATTCTTGCACCGGAGCTTACAGACCGGATGCTTGCAGATTTCCTGGATGTGGATGACAGCATCAATGTCAACATTCATATCCAGTCTATTGATCAGAGTTCAGCGATCAAAATGATCAAGAGTAAAATTTCAGATTTGGATAAGATGAAGATTGAGGAGCAAAAACGGGCTGTACGTTCCGGTTATGATATGGATGTGCTTCCATCGGACCTTGTGACTTATGGAGAAGAGGCGAAGAACCTGCTGGAAGATCTGCAGTCCAGAAATGAGCGAATGTTCCTTGTAACAGTTCTGGTAATGAATACCGCAAAGAAGCGTCAGAAGCTGGATAATAATATTTTCCAGGTACAGGGAATCGCACAGAAATATAACTGTTCTTTAAAACAGCTGGATTATCAGCAGGAAGCAGCACTTATGTCCTGTATTCCGCTGGGAGTCAATCGAATTGAAATTCAGAGAGGGCTTACCACATCTTCAACAGCGATCTTCGTGCCATTTACGACACAGGAACTGTTTCAGGAAGGGGAAGCTCTTTATTATGGACTGAATGCATTATCCAACAACATGATCATGGTTGACCGAAAACAGCTCAAAAACCCGAACGGCCTGATCCTCGGTACCCCCGGTTCCGGTAAGTCCTTCTCAGCAAAGAGAGAGATTACAAACTGCTTTCTGATTACGGAGGACGATATCATTGTCTGTGATCCAGAAGCCGAATATTCGGCACTTGTGCAGGCACTGCATGGGCAGGTGGTAAGAGTTTCACCGGTATCTGACCAGTATATCAATCCGATGGATCTGAACCTGAACTATTCTGAGGAAGATAATCCGCTGTCATTGAAAGCAGATTTTATTCTGTCTTTGTGTGAACTGATTGTTGGAGGAAAGAATGGATTGGAGCCGGTAGAAAAGACCATTATTGACCGTTGTGTGCGGTTAGTATATCAGGAATACCTTGCCGATCCAGTACCTGAGAAGATGCCAATCCTGGAGGATTTATATAATCTTCTGAGAAAACAGGAAGAGCCGGAAGCACAGCGACTGGCCACATCATTGGAGATTTATGTTACAGGTTCTTTGAATGTGTTTAATCATCAGACAAACGTGGATATCAATAACCGCATTGTATGCTTTGACATCAAGGAACTTGGTAAGCAGCTGAAAAAAATCGGGATGCTTGTAATCCAGGATCAGGTCTGGAACAGGGTAACGATGAACCGTTCTGCCCATAAGTCCACCAGATATTATGTGGATGAGTTCCATCTTCTTTTGAAGGAAGAGCAGACCGCAGCTTATAGTGTGGAGATATGGAAGAGATTTCGTAAATGGGGTGGTATTCCAACTGGAATCACCCAGAATATCAAGGATTTATTGTCTTCCAGGGAGATAGAGAATATATTTGAAAATTCAGATTTTATTTATATGCTCAATCAGGCATCCGGAGACAGGCAGATTCTGGCAAAACAGCTGAATATCTCACCAACCCAGCTGTCCTATGTAACCAACAGTAATGAGGGGGAAGGACTTTTGTTCTATGGAAATGTCATTATCCCATTTGTAGACAGATTCCCGAAGAATTCCCTCTATAAAATCATGACAACCCGCTTAGAGGAGACTTCCGAAGCAGGTTAAATCAAAGGAGAAAACAATGTTACGAGCAATTTCATATGTATTAACTTTTAGTGGCGGTGCTGTTTTTGGCATCGCTTTTCTCTGTTTATTACAGGCAGGGAAAGGATATCCGAAGAAGGAGGAGTAATCAGTGGCAGAACAGAGAATGAAAGTCAGGGATAAGAAAGTTCAGAAGATGACCAAGGATGGTCTGGTGGAAGAAAACCTGACAGATAAATCTTCTGTTCGTGTCAGTAACCGTGCCAGTGATGTGCAGATGGGAGGAAAACAGGGGGAAAAAGAATTAAGCCTTGTGGATAAGTCTTCCCGCCAGTCTGAACGGAGTGGGAAAAATATTCGTCCCTCTGTGCAAAAATCCAGAGATGCACCGGAACTGATACGGACAGAGAAGCAAAGTGAGGATTTTGGACAAAATAGAAAGCAGCAAAACCGGAAAAGGATTCGTGCTGAAGTCGGAAAAGAATCCAGACTTGCAGAAAAATCTGAAGCCGGACAGTCAGGGAGACTGAAAGAAAAACGTGCTGATCTATCAGAAAACAGAGGAGACAGCCGGAAAAATCAGACCGGCGGCAGCAAAAAGCCAAAACAAAAACAGCGTTTGAAATTTGCTTATGAGGAAACTGGTGCTTCTGTGAAAAATGACAAAGATATGGAGAAATTGAACCAGATGGATACGGATGGAGTCAATTTCCGCCATCAAAAACAGAAGGAAAAAGCCAAAAAGTTTTCTTATGAGGAAGCCAAAAAGAAAAAGGAAGCTAAGCAGCATTCCAAGAAGGCACAGGTCTGTCGGGCAAATGAAGGGGAAACTCCTGGAAAGAAGAAATCCCGTTTGAAGTTTGGCGAAGGGGAATCTGTGAAAACAGAAAAAATTTCTGCTGTTAAGAAAGCAGGAAGTGCAACTTCCGTAGCATTGCACCGTGAGATCAGCAAAAATGAAGACGATAATGCGGCGGTAGAAGGTGCCCATAAGTTAGAAGAAAGTGGCGAAGGTGTTTACCGGCTGGAACAGAGAAGTGCCAGACGCAGGAAACAGAGGGCATCCAGAAAAAGAAGCAGACTTGAAAGACAGGAAGAGAAACAGACACAGGCTGCAGCCCGTCAGGAGCAGAAGAAACTGAAAAAACAGATTCAGAAGCAACAGATCAAACGGGATTATGCCAAAGCGAAGCGAAGTGAACAGACAGTAGGAACAGCTACAAAAGGTACGATTGATTATATTAAGAAGATTGGCGGTAAGGTCACCAACTTCTTTAAAGAAAACCGGAAGGTGTATATCAGTGTAGCAGTTCTGATCGGATTGATGTTTCTGATCATAACGAATGTCACGTCATGTTCTGCAGTGTTTTTACAAAATGTAATCACTTACACAGGGACCAGTTATCTGTCATCGGATCAGGCAATCCGGGAAGCGGAACTGTATTACACACAGCTGGAAGCTAATCTGCAGGAGCGAATCAACAACATGGAATCTGAAGAACCGGGACATGAGGAATACCGATATGATATCGGACCTATTGAGCATGATCCGTTTATTCTGATCAGTTATCTGTCTGCAAAGTATGAAGAATTTACTTTTGAACAGGTCAAGCCGGAGCTGGATGCCTTGTTTGCAGAGCAATATCATCTGACTACTGAAGCAGTCAATGAGACTGTAACGGAGACAGCAACAGTAAGAGTTGGAGAATCTTTGGGACAGGTTGTGACCAGTGGATATTGTAACTGTCCAATCTGTTGTGGTATTTGGAGCGGAGGACCGACTGCCAGTGGAGCATATCCAACTGCCAATCATACCTTAGCGGTAGATGCTTCCAATTCGTTTGTACCAATGGGAACAAAGGTGGTTATGAATGGTGTCGAATATACCGTAGAAGATACCGGAGCTTTCGCAAGATATGGTGTACAGTTTGATGTCTATTATGACAGTCATGCGGCAGCATCTGCACATGGACATCAGACATGGGAATGTTATCTGGCAGATGATAATGGAAGCCAGGAAGTGAAAGTGACCAGGACAAGAGATGTAGATGTGCTGAATGTCACCTTAAACAGTGGAAATCTGATGTCGATCTGTCAGGAAAGACTGGGATTTTTCCAGAAAGAACTGTTCAATGCCTATAACGATACGAAAGGTAATTTACAGATGTTTGCGACACCGGTTGATTTTAACTGGTATTCCAGTGTAACCAGCTACTATGGCTATCGGATTCACCCGATTTCTGGAGCAAATCAGTTACACAATGGCATGGATATCGGGGCACCGGAAGGAACAAAAGTGATGGCAGGACTGACCGGAACAGTTACAACATCTGCTTATAACGACAGCTATGGCAATTATGTTGTGATTAAGGACAGTAAAGGCTATGAACTGCGGTATGCACATTTAAGCAGCCGGAGTGTATCTGCAGGTGCATCCGTCACGAAAGGTGATGAGATCGGTCTTGTAGGAAATACCGGAAATTCTACAGGAAGCCATCTTCACATTGAACTTTTGAAAAATGGAGAGCGGTTAAACCCGATCTTTTATCTGGAAACAGGAGAAGGGGCAGGCTTTGGCGGTAATGAATATACCAGTGAAGCAGCGCAACGTTTACTGGAAGAGGCTGCAAAATATCTTGGAACACCGTATGTATGGGGCGGATACTCTCCTAGTGGATTTGACTGTTCTGGATTTGTAAGTTACTGCCTAGTTCATTCGGGGGTTAGAAACACCGGAAGGTTGACAGCACAGGGATTGTACAACATTTGTACACCTGTATCACAGTCAGATGCACAGCCGGGAGATCTGATCTTTTTTACAGGAACCTACGATGCAGGAGAACCAGTAACGCATATTGGAATTTATGTGGGCAATGGTCAGATGATCCATTGTGGGCATCCGGTTCAGTATACGTCCATCAACTCTCCATACTGGCAGAGTCATTTCTATGGATTTGGACGATGGTAAGGAAAAGGGCGGTGTAACAGCCGTCCGGAAAGGAGAATCGATGAAAAGTCTTGAAAAAGCAACGGCAGATTATGAGAAAGCCAAGGAAAAAATGGAAGCATCTAAAGCCAGATATGAAGCAGATTTAAAGCGGTTCAAGGCTGCGGAGATTGCAAAAACAGAAGCGGAAAATCTGGAAATTGTAAAAATTATCCGTGCGATGGATATGAGCATTCCAGAGCTGGAAGCTTTCAAAAAGAGAATGAAAAATGAACTGCCCGGCAGGGTAGAAATACAGAAGGAGGAAATAAAAGCCGATGATGAATCTGGAAAAAATGAAACAGAAGAAGAGAACAAATACTAAAAGCAGGGTAAAAAAGAGTCTGCTTGCAGCAACGACATTTCTTTGCCTGACAACACCTTTGCTCCAGACACAGACTGCTTATGCAGCTGAGAATACCACACCTGCAATCACGATTGAGAAGCCGGATGGCTGGAAACAGGGAGAAACAACCATTGCTGTTACGGTAGATGCCAGCCATATGCCGGAAGGTTTCTCAATAGCAAAGATTGAAGCAAAAGCAGGAAAAGATGGAAGCTGGCAGGATGTAACCGGAAGTGGAAGTATCACGATCACAGGAAATCAGACAGTGTATGTACGTGTGACAGATGGTGAGGGGAAGGTCTATGAGCAGAATCGCTCTATTAAGTGTTATGACACGGAAAAGCCGACACTCTCTGCTTCCCTGACAGATGGTGTGCTGACGATTCAGGGGAATGATACAGTATCCGGGATTACTGCAGTAACAGTTAATGGCACCACTTATACAGATCTGAAGGATGGAATGCTGAGAGTGCAATTGACACAGAAAGATTTTACTACAAAACAGATTGAGATTACGGTAACAGACGGTGCTGGAAATACTTCTGAAAAGTATGTGTTGCAGAATCCTTATTATGAATGGGCAAAGAAGCAGGCAGAGAAACAGAAAACCTCCAGTGACAGCAATGGTGCAATGGCAACTACGACCAGTGCAGATGCAACGGGGACTGAGAAATCAACGACTTCACCACTTCCGCAGGATGCACAGGCTTCTGAGCCGACAGATGCAAAAGGAACCGTGGATGATCGGACAGTAACAGGTATTGAGGAACAGCTTAATAAAGAAGGCGAGACAGCAGATTCTGTTACTAAAACAGCTACGGAAGGCACAAAAGAGTTTTATACCATTTCAACTAAGAGTGGTAAGATTTTTTATCTGATCATCGACAATTCAAAATCTCAGGATAATGTGTATTTCCTTACCGAAGTCAGTGAAAAAGATCTGATGAACTTCACACTTTCTGATTCGGTGACACTTCCGGAAGTGGATACGGTTTATGCAGAACCAGAGAAAAAAGCAGAGGAAGAAAAACCGGAAACGACAGAGTCAGCCGAGAAAGATACGGTAGAGGATGATATTCAGATGCCTGAAGATAAAAGTCCATTTGGAACGTATCTTTTGATTGCACTGGTTGCAGTCGGAGCTGCGGCAGGAGGATATTACTTCAAAGTCTATAAACCAAAGCATGAATATGATGACGAGGATGAGATGGAAGAGGATGAAGATGAATCCGAAGATTCAGAGTCGGAAAAACGGGAAGTAGACGATGCAGATGAGCAGGAAGAAAGTATAGAACCAGAAATCCTGAGAGACGAGGATTTTGATGATGCTGTGCTGGAAGATGAAGAAGAGGAGCAGGAGTAAATGAAATTAGTGATTACAGAAAAGCCATCGGTTGCGATGGCACTGGCTTCGGTACTGGGAGCCAGAACAAGAAAAGATGGCTACGTGGAAGGAAACGGTTATCTCGTTTCCTGGTGCGTAGGACATCTGGTTGGATTATGTGATGCATCAGAATACGATGAAAAATATAAAAAATGGAGATATGAGGATCTGCCGATTGTGCCGGAATGTTGGAAACACAGGGTATTGGAAGGCACGAAAAAGCAGTTTGGAATCTTGAAAAAACTGATGCGAGATTCCAAAGTAGATGAAGTAATCTGTGCTACAGATGCCGGGCGGGAAGGAGAACTAATCTTCCGTCTGGTGTATGAGCAGGCAGGATGCAAAAAGCCGATGAAGCGGCTCTGGATCTCTTCCATGGAGGAACAGGCAATTAAAGATGGATTTGCGTCATTAAAAGACGGTTCGTGTTATGACAGTCTCTATCAGTCAGCACTTTGCAGGGCAAAGGCAGACTGGCTGGTGGGAATCAATGCGAGCCGTCTTTTTTCCGTTCTATATAACCAGAATCTGAAAGTTGGAAGAGTACAGACACCAACACTTGCCATGATCGTGGATCGAAATCAGAAGATCAAGGAATTTACCAAAGAAAAATATTATATGGCTCATATCAAGTTTGACGATATGGATGCGGTTACAGAGCATTTTCAGAAAAAAGAGGATGCAGATAAAGTGGCTGCTGATTGTGCGGAGCGTATGTGTGAAGTAGAGAAGGACGATGTGAAGGAGAAAACAGTTCGTCCACCGAAGCTCTATGATCTGACAACCCTTCAGAGGGAAGCAAACAGAATGTTTGGTTATACCGCACAGCAGACATTGGATGCCGTGCAGGAGATGTATGAGCAGAAGCTGGTCACTTATCCGAGAACAGACAGCCAGTATCTGACAGATGAGATGGGAGAAAGCACTGAAACACTGATTCAGATGTTACTTGGGAAAATGCCTTATGCTGAAGGTCTGGAATATCACCCAGACGTGAGTAAGGTATTAAATTCAAAGAAAGTATCCGATCACCATGCGATTATCCCAACCATGGAAGTAGCCAAAGCAGATATTGGTGAACTGAAAGAACGAAACCGCAAGATTTTGTATCTGATGAATCCAAGATGTCAGAAGCTGTCTGAGCTGGATGCAAAAACAGCAGAAATGGATAAAGAATGGTATGCAAAACGTGATCCGAAGACAGAGGAACCTACAAAAATTGCAAAGATATATGTGACTGTATATTATGCGGAAAAAGGTGAACAGATGCTGCATCATTTTAAGAAGTCAATGGATATTGGAAATGGACATGGCGGTATTGTGAGTCAGTTGAAGTATGATAATGAAATGAAGCTTACAGATGAGTATTGGATCAATTACCAGAAAGGCAAAGGAAGTGAAGAGTTCCAAAAGTATATGGAAGATCTGACAGACATGCAGAATCATGTGCTTCCGTATCTGCAGAGTTTTTGCAATCTGGAGGAAAAAGGTGTGAAGGAGAGACGAGAACAGCAGATAGCAGAAAGATATGAAGGAAGAGCAGATGAGAGGGTAACAAGTACCGAAGCGAATGAAGTTGTTAAGGATGTAGGAAAAACAGATAGAAAACCGGCACAGCAGAAGCAGGCGGTAGATGGAAAAGATAAGAAATTATCCATTCATGAACGGCTTGAGATCAATAAGAGGATTATTCAAGAAAAGCAGGGAAAAGATAAAACGGAGAGAGGAGTTGATTTGGGTGTAAGGACAGTGTAGAATAAGTATAACGAGTCGGAGGTCATGAAGATTATTGTGACCTCCGGCTTTTTGTAAATTGTTAAAAGAATTATATTGTTATATGATTTCGTAAGTGATATACTTAAACATAAGGAAAACCGTGTGAAATTACAGTTTGCTTTTTGCACGGTTTCTTTTATACATGAAAGTTAGTTAAACCTAACAGTAGAACGACGTGAAAGTACTTTTGACTATACAGAAAGGAATACATAATGCTAATAAATGTCTCAGGGACAGCACTCGAATATCGGTACGCTTTTCTTTGAACTTGGATTTAGTTTGATGATGATCTTGGATGTGGCACTGGGGTAAGAGGAGAGGAATGATTCTTATGAGAATATTGATTTATGGTGCTGGTGTGATTGGATCCTTGGAGAACTACCAAACGATGATATTTATGATTTTGTCTTGCTTACTGTCCGGGAAAACCAGCTGTATGAAGCACTTACTGAATTGAAAAATAATAAAAGTAATACGATTGTTACAATGATAAATTCACTGGACAGTTACAATAAATGGGAAGACATTGTCGGAAAAGGAAGAATATTACCGGCTTTTCCAGGAGCA
>OHAV01000718.1_pt1 | contig 12433 bp, 10 predicted proteins | sample 1577271 | NCBI WGS metagenome assembly OHAV01 (sample SAMEA3879537, study PRJEB24766) | human gut metagenome | biome: human-associated habitat; feature: feces | place: USA | collected 1985/1987 | reverse complement strand
AAATCATTGATATTTTTTTAATTTTTACTTGATTTCTATTATCCAATTTTTTTGTTGTTAAAGCATAAATAAACTTGGAAAGATAATTATCCGCACTGTTATCGTAACGTATAATTTCTTTATTCAAGTTCTTAAATACTTTATTTAACGCATTAGTTGGAACATCGCATATATTCCTTCTAAATAGATAGTTTTCTACAACAGTAAATATTTCAGCTACATCAGATGTAGGAATCTTACCATCTTGATTCAGTTTAAGCACTTCCAATAAGAACGGACGGGGAACAACCATTTCTAATCGATTCAATCGATACATACAATTATCTAAATAACTATTATTCAAACCACTTTTACTAGTTAATAATTTTTCATAAAGACGCGCATAATTCAATATGTCATCCAATAATTCATCGTTTGTTAAAGTTAAAGCCTGGCTATATGATTTAAATTCTTGATATACATTATTAATATTTGGAGTAAGCTGTCTTTTAACTGTCAAATAATCCCTAATAAATGCACTAACATCATTCTTTGTGCATTTTTCAATCTTAGACCAATATTTATCAAAATATAAAGGCTGCTCTTTGGGTGGTAAACTCATTAATACATAATTACGGATTTTATCTCCCTCAGTTAATGCTAACCCTGTAGAGTTTAAACTTTCAAAAATTAATTGTGCATTATCATTTTGTTCAAGTGTAATCGCAATGATCTCTAATTTTCCAATCGCATCAAACAAGTCTGTAGCAGAAATTGTATCTTGTGAAATTAAATCATAAAAATATTGATAATTAATTGTGAGATTTGAACTAAAGTCATAATCTTCCTTGTCGCCAAACAATCTTTTTAAAGCATCTCGATCACTTTTAACTGGACGAAGTTTAATCTTATCATTTTCATCTGCATATGGAGATATGATAAAACGATCCAATATTTCTTGAGATAATCTATGCTTAGTACAAGTTATTTTCCCCTCTTCAATCAAGTTTGAAAGAGCTAAAAGTAACAATGTGATTGTTGTTAATCTTTGCTGGCCATCAATGATGTGATATTCAATTTTACTTCCATTTGGGACAACAGCCGAAACAATACTCCCAAAGAAATGACTTTCTCTATTGTCTGTAATGATTTTTTTTAAATCTTCATAGAGTTGTTTACAATTCTCATATTTCCAATCATATTTTCTTTGGTAAACAGGAATAATAAAACGTTTGTCATTTCCCTCCATGAAATCTTTCATTTTTGATTCAGAACCCTTCATTGACAGGCCCTCCTTTGATTCAATTATTTTTAAAGCTTTACTCTTCGCTTTCAAATAAAGTTTAGCACAATAACTTTATTTGTTCACGTTTAACAATATTCTTCAAATGGTTATCTTAGCTTACTATATCTTATTTTCCAACTCTGTTTGTAGTAAAATAGCAACAAGTATTAATAGCTATAATTAATCACTAAATTCCCATAATTTACATTATGAGCAGATAGGTAAAGAAGTACGATGCATTGAAGATGAGTTACCTTTTGAAATACCAGATAGTTGGGAATGGTGCAAATTAAATAGTGCCACCAAAGAAATCGGTGATATAGATCATAAAATGCCACAAAAAATAGATGGAAAAGGATATCCGTATATATCACCTTCTGATTTCACGGAACATGGGATTGATTATGATAATGCAAAACAAATTTCGTACGAATCGTTTTCAGAGCTATCAAGAAAAATGCTTCCAGAAAAAGAGGATATTATTTTCCCAAGATACGGAACCATAGGGAAGATACGAAAAATCGATACTAATCGAAAAATCTTAGTATCATACTCTTGTTGTGTTATAAAGCCTATTAGTAAGTTTGTCTTAGTAGAATACTTATATTTAGTACTGCTTTCACCATTCATAAAAAAAGAAATAGATCGATATACGAACAAAACCACTCAACCTAATGTTGGGTTAGAGTCAATTAAATCATTTCTTTTTCCACTCCCTCCTATCTCCGAACAAAAAAGAATTGTAAATAAAATTAAAAAATTAGAACCACTGATTGAAAAATACAAACAAGCCGAAGAAAAACTACATGAGCTAAATTCAAATATCAAAGAGCAACTAAAGAAATCTATTCTACAGTATGCCATTGAAGGGAAACTAGTTCCACAAGATCCGAATGATGAACCTGCTTCAGTATTGTTAGATCGAATTCGTAAGGAAAAGCAAAAACTGATTGCTGAAGGCAAAATCAAAAAAGATAAGAATGAATCCATCATTTATAGAAGGGATAATTCTTATTATCGGCACCACGAAAAATGTAAGATTCCTTCTTATTTTTTTTGATCTTACCATCTTTTATCAATTGTTCTTTTTCTTTTCGAATTCGATCTAGCAATACTGAAGCTGGCTCATCATTTGGATCTTGTGGTACTAGCTTACCTTGAACAGCCATTTGAAGAATAGAATTCTTAAGCTGTTGAGCTGTCATTCTGTCTTCCATTAGTCATTCTCCTCAAGATCAATCCCTAAAATTTCTGTAATTTGAGCAAGTATTCTATCAATATCTGCATTTAAACTCTTTCTTTTTTCTTGATATTGTTGAATCAACTCTTTCGGTGGTAAGATTTCTTCTTCTTCGTGTGGATAACTACATAGATCAATATTAAATCCTTTTTCTTCTAACTCGGAATAAGTATATTTCTTTGACTTATCAAAACCATCAACATTAATTTCTTCTCTATTATTCCACCAATCAATAGCAGGTTGAAAATGCTCTAACTTCATTGGTTTTGTCTTTGAAAAGTTCTTATATCCTTCTGGCATATCTAGACGATAAAACCATGTTTCTTCAGTAGGATACGTATTATCAAAGAATAGAATATTTGTTGTAATTGATGTATAAGGTGCAAACACACTATGAGGCATTCTAATAACTGTGTGCAGATTGAATTCGCTTAATAGTTTTTTCTTAATAGCCACTTTGGCGTTATCAGTTCCGAATAAGAAACCATCCGGAAGAATTACTGCAGCTCTACCATTTTTCTTTAGGCGATACATGATGACAGTCACAAATAAATCTGCTGTTTCACTACTTGATAAATCTGTTGGAAAATGATTTTTTACGTCATCTTTTTCACTTCCTCCGTAAGGAGGATTCATAAGAATAACATCAAACTTATCTTCTTCAGTATAGTTTAAAACATCATGCGTTAGTGAATTACCATGTTCAATTTTTGGAACATCCACGCCATGCAAAAGCATATTAGTAATACAGAGCATATATGGGAAAGGTTTCTTTTCAATTCCATATATTGACTGATCAAATAGTTTTCTGTCTTCTATAGTTTTTACTTTAGGTTCAAGTTCTTTAATCCAGCTAGTTAGGAAACCACCAGTTCCACAAGCAAAGTCCGCCATAGTTTCTCCAATTTGAGGATTAATCATTTTAGTCATAAAATCCGTAACAGCTCTAGGCGTATAAAATTCACCTGAAGATCCAGCACTTTGAAGTTCCTTAAGAATTGACTCATAAATTTCACCAAAAGCGTGACTTTCCTCATAGTCACCAAAATCTAGACCATCAATAATATTGATAACTTGTCTTAAAAGAACCCCATCTTTCATGTAGTTATTAGCATCTTCAAATGTTGTTTTAACAATCGCTTTCTTGATAGGTGTATATTTATTTACATCAAGTTTCTTTAGTGTAGGAAATAATTTGTTATTGACAAAGTTCAATAATTCTTCTCCTGTTAAATTGTCATTTTGAGCCCAATTAGACCATTTACAATCATCAGGAATAATAGATTCAAAATCATCTTCATCCATTTCCCAGTTTTGTTCCTGAGCGTCGTATACCTTCAAAAATAACATCCATGCGATTTGCTCGATACGTTGTGCATCACCGTTGATACCTGCATCATTGCGCATAATATCTCTTATGCTTTTAACAAATCCTGATAAATTGTTTGCCATTAATTAGCACCTCCATAAATAACATTTTGCAAGTTATGAACTGCATTTAAATACCCTGCTTTTCCACCAAAATAACTTGCAATTTTTGCTGGAGTTCCATATTTCTTAAATGGTTCTAGTTTCAATACTTTCGTAGTTTCTATTTCATATATACCATCATTCATATACGTTTCAAGAAGTGTTTCCAATACTTCTCTGGCAACATCACTATATTTGCTTAAAAAGTCGGTTTTCTTTACATTATTAGCTCTTTCTTTCCTAGTTAATGGCTTTTTATCATATGCAACGTGACATATATAGTCAAAATCATCCACTTCTTCCATATGTTCTTCTTTTTTCATTTGCTCAAAATCTATGCCTTTATCGTGAAAAATTTTGATAATTTCTTCTTTTTTAGCGTTATCAGTCCAACACTTAATAAACTCATCCAAAGAAGCATATTCATCTTTTACATTTGTTCTTGTATAATCTACAATGCTTTCTGTTTTCAACAATTTTCCACTTGTATCATACACAGAAACACGTTTATTTATAATTTCAACTCTACATCCATATTTGTCTATAATCGGTTTTACTCTAGGTACACCTGGCTCAACAGGAGTAACCGTATCATATGGTGTTGGATCTTCTTTAACTTTCAAGGGTTCGTCATGTTTAAATCCATCATTAATTTCAACAGGACCATCCCATTCAGGATCACTAAATAATCTAGTGACATTTCTAAAGTCCATCACTACAAAATGCATTTTTCCTTCTTTTTCACGAATTCGAGTGCCTCTACCAATGATTTGTTTAAATTCTGTCATCGAACTAATCATCTGATCCAAAACAATTAATTTGACCATTTTACAATCCACACCAGTCGACAAAAGTTTAGATGTAGTTGCAATTACAGGCCCCTCTTTATTTATTGAAATAAAATACTTTAGTTTTCCTTTGCCATATACATCACTACCCGTAATTCTAACAACATAATCAGGATTTTCTACGCACATATCCTTATTTAAATTAGCTAAAGCAACACGCATTCTTTCTGCATGATCTTCATTTGCGCAGAATACAATAGTCTTTTGATATCTATCTGTTGCTTTTAAATATTTTGTTATTTCCTTTGCTACTTGTTCCGTACGGTCTTCGATAATTAAGTTATAATCAAAATCACTATTTGTATAAACTCGATCTTCTATTTCTTCACCATTTTTATCTCTTTGCCCTTTATATGGTCGCCATCCTTCTGAAATGTCTGTTGTTATATTAATGACCTTAAATGGCGCTAAAAAGCCATCATCAATTCCATTTTTAAGACTATACGTATAAACAGGCTCACCAAAATAATCGATATTTGAAATTTTTTCCGTTTCTTTAGGTGTCGCTGTCATTCCAATTTGTGTGGCACTTGAAAAATATTCTAATATTTTTCTCCAGTTACTATCTTTTTTTGCAGATCCTCTATGACACTCATCAACGATGATTAAATCGAAAAAATCAGGTTTGAACAACTGGCTTATTTTTGTTACAATTTCATCTTCACCAGCTTCTTCCTTGTTCTCTTCATCTCCTGCAATCTGTTGATATAAGGAAAAGTAAACTTGGTATGAAGTTACCGTAACTGGATTATCTTTTTGATAATTCACTTTGTGAATAACATTTTTTAGAGGGCTAAAATCCTGATCAATGGATTGATCTACTAGGACATTTCTATCGGCTAAATATAATATTTTCTTTTTTAGGCCAGCTTTTAATAAACGATACACAATTTGAAACGCTGTGTATGTTTTCCCTGTACCTGTAGCCATTACAAGAAGAATTCTATCTTGTCCTTTTGCAATTGAATCTAATGTACGGTTTACTGCATTTGCTTGATAATATCTTGGATTATAAGTTGTTTGGCTTGAATAATAAGGTTGTTGCATAATCTCTTCTTCTTTATCTGTGATACCTGCTTCAATCTTATATCTTTTCATTAATTCATCTGGAGAGGGGAATTGTTCTAATTCTATCTGCCTTTCTGTACCAGTAAGAAAATCGTATTCCTGAAATGCATCTCCATTTGATGAATATGCAAAAGGAACATCCATCATTTTGCAATATTCTTTTGCTTGTTGAATGCCATATGAAACAGAATGTTTATTGTCTTTAGCTTCGACAATAGCAATTGGGTAGTTCTTTTCAATATATAAAACATAATCTGCTTTTTTGGGAGAAGAGCGGACAACAATGTTACCCCTTATATTAATTTTTCCATCTGTAATTGCTTTCTCCATCGCAATACTAGAACGTGGCCATCCACTATTTTCGATTGCCGGAGAAATATACCGATACTTAATATCCTCTTCTGTCATTTGTTTTTTATTCATAAGCATAAATATAATCCTCATACCTTCTTTTTGATTTGGGACTGTTTTATTAATAATTATATCGATAAAACAGGCATAAATCTATTTATATATCATCCAAGAAGTTACTCTCACTTACTTTAAGCCAACATTTTAAATAGCTTCTTGATAATATCTGGTTTGTTGCAATAACTCCTTAAAATTACTGGTCGTTATTTTTAAGGAATTATTTGCAATTGCTTTCAGCAATTTTGGATATTCCTTCGGATTATTTTCTATCATAGCTATAATACTACTAAAATCACCTTTGTTTTTTATACTATGCGGTGTTGGCCCAATGATAATATCGGAATATCTATCAGAATACCTTAACTGTTCTGCATTGAATGAGTGCATTTTAGAATAGTCATCCACAAATTCAATATTATTTTCTGGAATATTCAATTTTCTTACTGTCATTTGATAATCTGACTTTCTACCTTTCAAAGCTCCTAGAACCAATATTGTAGATGTATTTTTATTTATTGGCATTGCTGACTCTTCCAAAGTAACACCATATTTGTTCATAATAGCATCTATCTCTGAATCTTCAGTTGTATGAAAAATTTCTTTTGAAATTTTATCAATAATTTTTTGAAGAATAGCAGATTTTTGTTTATGAGTATATCGCATATTATTCGCCCTCATTCAATGAGTTTTCGATGATATTTGCTAATTCATCTTTTGTATCAGCTAATTGTTTTGTTAAAGCATTTATTGTCCACAACATATTGTTGTATTGTTCAGATAATTTGTTTTGTTTTTCTAAAGACGGACAAGAAATAATCATTCTTTCTTTAAATTCTTTAAATGGAACAAAACCGATAGTGTTCCCTTTTATAATTGATTTGAATTCACTTTTCCCAATCGAAGAATCTAAAAACATCTTTACGTAAGTCGGATTTACTTTTGATGTATCTGGTTTTAATATGATCATTCCTCCAGTAACGATAATATTTCTGTCAGGTAAATCATTAGCAACAAATGTTTTTACAACTGTAGATTTTGTCGTAACAACAATATCTCCTTCTTCCAATTTAAATTTCAATAATTTTGGATCAGGATAAACATAAGGTAATGAATCGTAATCAACAATTCCATCCTGGATATTAATTGAAGTTAGCAATTGATAATCAGTAGGAGTATTTGATATTTGATCCTTGAATTTAGAAATTGTATACTGTGAGCCTTTCTCAATTTTACAAACATCCTCTATGTTAACAGGATTAAGTATTGAATCAGTAAGTTTTTCTACTTCATATATATTAATAGATAGAGAATATTCATTCTTTTTAATATCCTCTATGGATACGCATTTAGCGTTATTATTGTACTCTTCAATAATAGTGGATACATCCAATTCAACAGCAATTTTTGAGCCTTTATCCAAAATATTGTTTGAAGCATCTAACATTTTAATAACATTTGATTTCTTTTGGTCTTTCTTTAAAATCCAAAGATCGATTGGAATTGCAGTAAATCCTAATGTCCTAGCAGGTAGAGATATTATCCCTTCTACAAAATTATTTTCCACTAAATATTTGCGAGCTAGCATTCCACTTGATCTAAATGCTGCACCTGTAGTAAAAACGGTCACCAATTTCCCATTCTCTTTTATATTTTCAAGTGCTTTTAATAAATATAGCAACTCCGATTCAGTTCTCGAAGTGAATAAATCCCCATATATACCTTTCAAGGAATCCCATTCATCTATAGAATATTTTAATCCGAAAGGAGGATATAGATATCCTTTATCAAATTGTCCTCTATGAATGTCTCTCATAAAATCACAATTAATAATAGTAGTGTCCACGTTTAACATGCACATTAAACATTTAGATACCAATACTTGTTTTGCATTAATTTCATATCCAGTGTATTTGCAGTTAAATTTATTTTTGTGTGCAGCGTCAAAAACATTCAGTAAAAGTTTTCCATCTCCACTTCCAAAATCACAGAATGATTCACCATCTTTTAAATTAATGATTTTTGTGACCAGTTTATTAAGAGATGAAGGACTAGAGTACATCCATTCATTTATGCCATTATTATTATCTACTATTTCTCGTACTGCACTAACACAATCATCTTCTGTATACTCTTTACCAAATTCAATAGTTTTTAAGTCAAAATTTTCTTCAAAAGAAAGTTCTTTAGTTACTTCTTTAACTAAATCATTGTTAGAGGTTTTCTTTGCCCACAATAGATAACAATACAAAATCTTTGTTGATTTATCATAACCGAATTTATTAGAACTATCTAATGACTTGCTTGCGAGTTGTTGCATTTGCGTTTCAATAACTGTATTTAACATATATAGCCTCCTTTTTAAGTTTTGTAAAACTTATTACAATTATATTTTAGGTTTTTAAAAACTTATTGTCAATATAGTTTTTAAGTTTTTTAAAACTTATTTCAAATTTATTAATAAAATAGTCAACATTTATCGGTTATATATGTGTCTTTTTTAACATGTTCTAACTGTATTGAGGGCAAAAATCTGAAATCCAACACTCATAAATAACAGATAACACATATAAATGATGCAGATCAATTTAACAGTCTGCATTTTTTATCATTGCACACATTTCATGAAAGAGGTTTTCTTTTTTTAAGCACTGTAATACATGTCATCTTTCATCGGCTCATATACATAGAATTAATTTCTTCAAAAGTGTGAGTTTAGAAGGAGAAAGAATCTAGATTAGAAAGGACGTTTGAGAAGTAAATTTATTTCTTTCAGAATGTCAAAAAAGGAAACAGAACCACTAAATAGAAGAGTACTGACGTCAGGACTAACAAAACAACATTTTATATAAAGAGCTTTTGATGTTTATTAATTTATCCGAAATCAATAATGACCTAACTATTTGTTACTCATTAAAATTAGAACTTGTAGACTTCTATTCAAAATCTACAATCGACAATGCGAAAGTGAATCTGGAACATTTGATTCGCAGCTGCATTGATACAAACATTGAAAAGGTATAATAAAAAGCGCTAACCACCTCTCACAAAGGATTTAGCGCTCTCGCAACATCCAGAGTGACCACCATATCTAGTAGTCTTTTCTGTATTTGTATTATAACGAGAATAAAAACAAATATCAACTTACCGATTTTCACATGTATTTTAAAATATTTTGAAAAACTTTTGACTTTTAATAATCTTTTCACATTGGACCTTTATAATGGAAATGACTACTAGATATGTAGGGTAGTTTTCATGGATTAATCTACCTCCAAAGTCTTTTAATTCCAAAGGCGTACGCGAATTCAAGTTTTTGTCTTAGGCACTCTAACATATCTAGTAGTCTTTACTGATTCACGCCTCGATATAGAGATGTCATTTCTGAATTCCCCTTTAATTCTGAAGCCATATATTTAACTAAGAATAGATTCTTATCAAAGTTAGAAGCCAATTCTTTCTGATAAATCATCATGTCCTTATCTTTATAATAAGCACCCTTTTTATCGGTAATTAATACAACTCTAAGATTGGGATATTTGTATAATAGTAGTTCTAGAATTCTTTGTTCATCCTGAATTCCATTTTCTAATTTACTCGCATACTCTTTATTCACAAATATTGTATTTACTTTACTCAAATCAAGATGTCTTACTTCATAATCCACCATATGTAAATATACCGTATTTGATCCATTTAAATAGTTCTCTATATGTTCATCATTATTATCAATAAATACTGTCTCACAATTCTCATTATGTTCCACTTGAAACTGTTTAAATAAATCCCTTAAATTTTCTTCTCTTACATTTAATTCCATACAATTAGCCTCCTTTTCTTGTACAATAGCACAAAATGAAAAAAAAGTTGAATACATTGTTTAGAATTTGTATAAAAGCGTATAATACATACAGGAGGAGTTTTAAAATATGCAACCATTTGATAAAGAATATGTCTGTGACATCGCCAAACAAATTTTGAATATTGATTCACCAACAGGCTACACAAAAAGAGCCATCGATTTCATGGACGAAGAAGCTAAAAAATTAGGCTATACAACAGGACGTAACCAAAAAGGAAATTTATTGATCTATGTAGACGGAAAAGATTCTGAACACACATTAGGATTGAGCGCTCACCTAGATACATTAGGACTTATGGTTCGTTCCATCAAAGACAACGGAAAACTTGCCATTACTAAAGTCGGAGGCCCATGCTTACCAACATTAGACGGAGAATATTGTAAGATCTATACTCGTGATGGAAAGGTATATACAGGAACGATTCTTTCTTGTTCACCAAGCGTACACGTATATCCAGATGCTTCTACATTAGAAAGAAAAGAAGACACAATGGAAGTTCGTATCGACGAAGTTGTACACTCAAAAGCAGATGTTGAAAAATTAGGTATCTGCAACGGAGACTTCATTTGTATTGATACAAAAACACAAATCACAGAAAGTGGATTCATTAAATCTAGATTCTTAGACGATAAGATTTCAGCTACAGCTTTAATGGGCGTACTAAAATACTTAAAAGACAACAACATTACACCTCAAAGAGACTTAGTCATTATGTTCAGTACATATGAAGAAGTTGGTCACGGCGCAAGTTGTCTTCCAGAAGAAGTCGAAGAATTATTAGCCGTAGACATGGGATGCATCGGTACAGATCTTGCTTGTACTGAACAAGATGTTTCAATCTGTGCAAAAGATTCAAGCGGACCATACGACTACGAAATGATTACACGTCTAGTTGAACTATCAAAAGAAAACAAGCTTAATTATGCCGTTGATATCTACCCACAATATGGTTCAGATGTCAGTGCCGCATTACGCGGTGGTAACGACATCAAAGGAGCCTTGATTGGCCCTGGTGTTCATGCTAGCCACGGAATGGAAAGAACACACTATGATGGTGTAGAAAGCACAATGAAGCTTGTTGTTAGCTATATCACAAAATATTAAAATCCTTTAAAGCAGCTACAATACCCTGTTCCACATTGGACTTGGTCACATGAGCTGCTTTTTCTTTTACATAATCCATAGCCTGGCCCATCGCAAAACTATGAGTTACAACACCAAACATACTCACATCATTTTCGCCATCACCAAATGTGAAGACTTTATCCTTATCCCAACCAAACATATCCATCATACGAACTAAAGTAGCTCCCTTACTATATCCTTTAGGCAATACTTCAAGTTCTCTAGGACAAGTACGGAACACTTCATATTGATCTTTAAATTCATTTTGAATATCCAAAGCCAATTGGGTAGTTACCTCTTCATCCTCAATTGTCTGAATCTTATTTACAGGATATTGAATTTCACTAAGATCCTTAATATACGTAATCTTAGGATAACCATCACGCATATCTGCAAGCCAAGACCAAGGGCCACCCGTCCAAGGAAAATCTTCAGGATATTCTTGTGCATTTCTTAATGCCTTTTTCTTTTCCATTATATGATCTGGAATATAATCAAATAATCCATCATTAAATACAGCCATTGTCTCACAATTTTTATGCATCAAATACGCAAAAACAGGCTCAATATCTTCCTTATACATCTGTTTTAAAACATGACGCTCATCCTTTTGAACATCATAATACGCAATACCATCTACCTCTAACAAATATCCACCATATACATCCATCTCTAATTCTTTAGCATATGAAAGTAATCTTGTATAACTTCTTCCACTCGCAAGTACTAGCTTAGTCCCCTGCTTTTGACAAGCAATCAATGCCGCCTTCGTTTCCGGTAAAATTTTATTATTTGGATCCAATAAAGTTCCATCCATATCCATTACAATCGCATCTAACATAGTCCATTCCCCCCATTTAAAAATAATATATCATAATTTTATAAAAAGTACTTGCATAACACAACATCTTTTGGTATTATATACAGGCAGTCAAGTGAAAAGCAAATGCCTGAATAGCTCAGTCGGTAGAGCATCCGGCTGTTAACCGGCAGGTCACAAGTTCGAGTCTTGTTTCAGGCGCCACTTGATTAGTAAACCAGCTTAGCTGGTTTTTTTTATTTCTGAATTGAAATTTGTCTAAAAAAATAAAAAAAGTACTTGCATAACTCTAATTCTTTTGGTATTATATACAGGCAGTCAAGTGAA
>OHAV01000714.1_pt1 | contig 12491 bp, 10 predicted proteins | sample 1577271 | NCBI WGS metagenome assembly OHAV01 (sample SAMEA3879537, study PRJEB24766) | human gut metagenome | biome: human-associated habitat; feature: feces | place: USA | collected 1985/1987 | reverse complement strand
CCGTCTTGATGGCGGCCGATTCGGTGGGTGTACCGGAAGTGAAGATGAAGCTGGCTTTTAAGCCGAATCCGACAAAAGCGGTCTTGTTCGCCTTGGTACCGGGTCTGGGACAGATCTATAACCGGAAATATTGGAAATTACCGATCGTTTACGGTGGCTTGATGGGATGTATGTATGCCGTGACTTGGAACAACAAGAACTATAAGGATTATTCGACGGCTTATAAGGATATCATGTATGATGCCGCTAAGAATCTGGAAAATCCGGATGCTTGGAGTAAAAGTTGGCAAGACTTGACTTCCATGGCTCCTGAGGATGCGATTAATAATTCAAATTTCAAGGATCAATTGAAAAGACAGAAGGATTATTTTCGTCGATATAGAGACTTGAGTATAATTATTACGGTCGGGGTGTATGCGTTGAGTATCGTGGATGCCTACGTGGATGCCCAGTTATTCGATTTTGATATATCACCGGATTTATCCTTGCATTTGGAGCCGGTTGTTAGTCCGAAGACGAGTGTCACGCCTCGTACTTACGGATTGAATTGCAGTCTAAAATTCTGATATACATGAAAAGATACCTGCTAGCACTCATTTGTTTAAATTGTTTGGTCTCATTGGTCTATGCGCAGGAAGAGACCCGAATTGAGGAAAAAGATACCTTAAGCTCGCTGGAGTCTGAGGTCGGATTGATTCCGGAAAGCTTGGATGCGAACGTGGATAGTTTGCTCCGTACTTGGCATGTGCAATATTTCTCAAAAAGAGAGGACTTTTGCCATGATGACGACGAGAATGTCTATTTCCCGGATTCGGTCTATATCGACCGCCTGTCTAGGCTTCCCAGCGTGATCGCTTTGCCCTATAATAATATAGTGCGTGATTGTATTGACTTATATGCGGAGCGTAAACGAAATTTAGTGCGTTATATGCTGGGGATGGCGGACTTTTATTTTCCGATAATCGAGCAGGTGTTGGATGAGCATGACCTGCCTATTGAATTGAAATATCTCGCCGTCGTGGAAAGTGCCTTGAATCCGGTAGCCCTCTCTCGTGTGGGCGCTTGTGGTTTATGGCAATTCATGCTTCCTACGGGTAAGAGCTATGGCTTGGAGATTAATAGCTTGGTGGACGAGCGCCGGGACCCCTTGAAAGCGACCGAGGCCGCTTGTAAGTATTTCAAGGATATGTACGCTATCTATGGGGATTGGAATTTAGTGTTGGCATCTTATAACTGCGGGCCGGGCAACGTGAATAAAGCGATCCGTCGTTCGGGGGGCAAGACGGACTTCTGGGATATCTTCCCTTATTTACCGAAAGAGACTCGTTTATACGTCCCCTTATTTATCGCCGCCAATTACGTCATGAATTATTATTGCGAGCATAACATCTGTCCGATGCAAACCAGCTTGCCGCTAGCCACGGATACGGTCATGGTGAATAATGCCCTACATTTGCAGCAGGTATCGGATCTATTGCAAGTAGATATTGAGACGTTGCGTGCGTTAAATCCACAATATAAAAGAGACATCGTTCCGGGTAATACCCGCCCTTCGGTTTTGAAACTACCTGCGGCGGAAACCTATGCTTTTATCGATAAAGAAGATACGGTCTATACGCATCGGATCGAGGAACTGTTGGCGAATTGCATTTCTGCGAATAACTCTAATGGCTCTTTACCAAGTGGTGCGACCCGGGAAAAAATCACCCACGTGGTATTGAGTGGTGAGAATCTTTATACGATCGCTAATCGCTATGGCGTGACAGCGAAAGATATCCGTAAATGGAACGGGCTAGGCTCCAACCGGGTAGCGAAAGGAAAACGGTTAAGATTATATGTAGATAATGGGGGTGTCGCTTTTGCCTCGGCTACCAAGACTCCGGTGAAATCAACTACCGTGACTGCGAAATCGACTGCGACAACAACGAAAAAGTCGGCTTCCGTCGCTACAAAACAGATCGCTTCCGCTAATAAAGATTTTGTCTCTTATAAGGTTAAATCGGGAGATTCGCTTTATTCGATTTCCAAGAAATACCCTGGGGTTACCGCCTCTTCCTTACAAAAGGTGAATGGGCTGTCAAGTCCGGATATCCGTCCGGGTCAAGTACTGAAGATACCGGTAGGATGATCATTCGGGGATAATTCGTCTTTAACTCTTTTTTTTCGCTTTCTTCCTGCACTGGAGAAGGATGTGAATGATTTTTTATTCCTTTGTATACGAAAAAAGATACAATCGTATGGGTTCATTGGATGAAAAGATATCAGTGGTCAAGGCTAAACCTTGGTTGGTCAGTTTGGTTTGCGCGGTGTTTATCGCCTACCCGAATTTGGCATGGATCTTTTGTGACATGAGCTATCTGGCTCCGAACGATCATCAAGGATTTTTACTCTTCTTTGGGTTCCGTTTTCTTTACTTCTGGGGACTTATTTGGTTTTTGCTGAAAAGTAACTTGAGGCATGAGGATTGTACCTCCTTCTTCGAGCGGTTGCTCTGGAATGCCCTGTACGTTTCCGGAGGCTTTGTTGTCTATAAATTGATCTCCTTCCTGACTATTAGTTATGATCGTTTTTTGAGTATCATTATCTTCCAGTTTATCGTGTTGGCGTTGTTATGTACCTTGATCGGCTATATACAAATGCTATATCACAATCAACGGGAAAAGGATCAATTGATCGAGAATCTGCGTGTCGAGAATTTGCAGAGCCGCTGCGATGCATTGGTGAACCAGATCAATCCGCATTTCTTTTTCAATTCATTGAATGGAATCTCCTCCTTGATACGGAAGAAAAACGATGAGAATACCTTGTTGTATGTTACGAAATTGTCCGATATATTCCGTTATATCCTTCAGAGTGATAAAAAGAATTTGGTACCACTGTCGGAGGAGCTTGCGTTTATAGAGGCTTTTCAGCATGTAATGGTAGTCCGTTTCGCCAATAAGCTTACTTTTACGATCGAAGTTCCCGAAGATAAGCGGAACTTGCGAATTCCCGTATTATCTTTGCTTCCGTTGGTAGAGAACGTGACGGTACATAATATTATAGACAGCGAGCACCGGATGGATATCTTGATCCGGCTGAACGAGCGAATGGAACTGGTTGTTTCTAATCCAATCTATCCGAAATTGACCTTACCGGATACGAATGGAACCGGGCTTAAGAATCTGGAGAATCGTTTCTTGCTATTAATGAATAAACAAATACGGGTAGAATCTGATGAGGATGAGTTTCAGGTATACCTACCCCTAAAATGATGCTATATGAGAATACTGATCGTAGAGGACGAGACCGCCGCCTATGAGAACTTAGCGGATATGTTGGTTACAATAGATCCCACGCTTGAGATCATGGGAAATACGGAGAGTGTCCAGCAAACGGTACGTTGGCTGCAAGCCAATCCGAGGCCGGATTTGATTTTTATGGATATTCATTTATCGGATGGTTCCGCTTTCGCTATTTTTGACCAGATAGAGGTGGAGGCACCGATTATCTTTACTACGGCGTACGATCAATATGCGATCGACGCTTTCAAAGTAAACAGCATAGACTATATCTTGAAGCCGATTAAGTCGGAAGAATTGAAAAGGGCCTTAGATAAGTTTAGCCGATGGAATCATCAAGATATCATCCATTATTTATCCCAATTAACACAGTTGTCTACTACTCCTAAATACAAGGATAAACTACTGATTCCTATTAAGGATAAATTGTTGCCTATTAGCTTGAAAGATGTGTCTTGTTTCTATACGGCTGATAAGAATACATATGTTTATTTAAAGAGTGGTAATTCGTATCCATATGCTAAAACATTGGAACAGATAATTTCTTCTTTAAGTCCTGCTGATTTTATTCGTGCGAATAAACAATTCATCATTTCTCGTGATAGCGTGAAGGACATAACAATTTGGTTTGATAGCCGTTTGCTCGTTACTTTGGATGTAGAAGTGCCTGAGCGTATATATATTAGTAAAAATAAAGCATCCGAGTTTAAGTCTTGGATAGTAAGTCTGGAATAATAATTAAATAGAAATGCCGGTTCTCTTAAAGCCGGTATTTTTTTGCCCTTTTCGTGTTCAATCCCCATTTTTTCCTTTTCGTCAACAATCGGAAACTTCCTATCCGATAATTCTTCATCTTTGCAATACAAACAAGGAGATACATCAATAAGATGTAAGTTGAAATTTTGATGTTAATCCGAGTTTTATCATACACATTAGATAGGTTAATAGGTTTGTAAAAAAGGATTAGTCCGAAACAAAAGAATGTTTAGGCTATCTTCTCTAAAATGAGTGTTTGTTTTGTAAATGGTTTTGTAATAGGTAAATTGTAGGTATTATGAGAAAGTTAATTATGGCGGTAGCGGTTTTGGGAATGAGTGCTACAATGAATTTTGCGAAAGCGCAATGTGTGAATGAATATGGGAATAAAGAACCGTTTGCGGTAGAGTTTAGCCGATTGAGTTCTTATCTAGGATTGGCTCCTTACCAAATGGAGGAGGTACTTAACATTAATGATTATTTTGTACAAGAACAAAGAAAGAGTTTGAGCAAAGACCTGAAGCGTCAGGATGAACGATTGCAAAAAGCCGTGTACGGCAATTTGAAGCTGATGAAAGAGGCGTTGACAGCCGATCAGTATCGCAAGTATGTCATATTGTTAAATGTAACTAACAACAATAACCGATTAACCGGAGCTGTGACATTTACGGATATCTATTTGGCTGAGAATAAATGAGTGTAACCTTGGCTCGATGTGATGTTGATTAGAAAGGCGATCCTTGTGTTCGAACAGGGATCGCCTTCTTTGCTTCTGTCCTTTTCCTTTTGGAAGTGCGCTATCAGATTTTAGCGAAAGCTTGATCCAGATCATCTATAATATCATCTATATATTCGGTTCCGATGCTCAAGCGTACGGTGGATGGTGTTATGTGCTGTTGGGCAAGTTCTTCCGGGCTCATCTGGGAATGAGTGGTCGTGTATGGATGAATGACAAGGCTCTTTACATCGGCGACATTCGCTAGTAGGGAAAATATCTCCAGTGAGTCGATGAATTTCCAAGCGGCTTCCTGCCCGCCTTTGATCTCGAAGGTGAAGATACTGCCGGCACCATTCGGGAAATATTTATTGTAAAGTTCATGGTCCGGATGGGTAGGAAGTGATGGATGATTCACTTTTTCTACTTTCGGATGTTTTGATAAATAATCCACGACTTTCAATGCGTTTGCTACATGGCGCTCCACGCGTAGGGATAAGGTCTCTAATCCTTGCAACAATATAAAAGCATTGAAAGGAGAGATCGTTGCCCCGGTATCGCGAAGAATGACCGCACGGATACGGGTGACAAAGGCGGCGGAACCTGCTACGTCCGCAAATATGGCTCCATGATAACTTGGGTCTGGTTTGGCTAATGTAGGAAACTTATCGGCATTCGCCTTCCAGTCGAAAGTACCTCCATCTACAATTACACCTCCTAGGCTACTGCCGTGTCCCCCTATGAACTTTGTGGCGGAATGGATGACAATGTCAGCTCCATGTTCGATCGGACGAATCAAGTAGGGGGTTCCGAACGTATTGTCTACGATTAATGGAACATGGTATCGGTGAGCGACTTCCGCTACCGCATCCAGATTCGTTACGTCAGAGTTAGGATTCCCGAATGTCTCTACATAAATGGCTTTCGTGTTTTCCCGGATGGCTGCTTCTAATGCGTTTAGGTCATTTACATTGATAATCGTATTAGTAATGCCTTGGGAGGCCAGTGTATGGGTGATCAGGTTGAAGGAACCGCCATACAAATTATCGGCCGCGATAATATGATCTCCTGCCCTCACTATGTTCTGTAACGCATAGGTGACAGCCGCTGCTCCTGAAGCCACGGCCAAACCTGCCACACCTCCTTCTAAGGCAGCTACACGTGCCTCGAAAACGCCTTGCGTGGAGTTTGTCAAACGTCCGTAAATATTCCCTGCGTCACGTAGGCCGAAACGGTCTGCCGCATGTTGTGCGTTATGGAATACATAGGAAGTTGTTTGATAAATGGGTACTGCACGTGCGTCGGTTGCGGGATCCGGTTGTTCTTGTCCTACATGAAGTTGTAATGTCTCGAAATGTAACTTCTTTGTTGCCATAGTCATCTTGTTTATTTAGTTCTTATTCTGTTGGCAAATGTATGATGTGTGTGCTTTTTGGACAAGATTCGTTGAGAATATAGAAAATAATACTATTTTTAGGGCTATAAATAGAATACATCTTCGGCGAAGGACGCTGGGGAATCAATCCGATAGAATTTTTTTCTTATGAATGTTTCAGATAAGTTAGACAAGGTGGATCTGCAAATCCTCCGAACGTTACAAGATAATGCCCGGTTGACTACGAAAGAGTTGGCGGCAAGGGTCAGTCTCTCGTCAACCCCGGTGTTCGAGCGTTTAAAACGTCTTGAGAATAGTGGATATATAAAGAAGTATATAGCGGTACTAGATGCGGAGAAGCTGAATCAAGGCTTTGTTGTCTTTTGTAGCGTGAAATTGGTTCGGCTGAATAAGGATATAGCTTTTGAGTTTACCCGGATTATTCAAGAAATCCCCGAGGTAACGGAGTGCTATAATATTTCAGGCGATTATGATTACTTATTGAAGATACACGCTCCCAATATGAAATATTATCAAGAGTTTATTTTAAATGTGTTAGGAACGATCGATAGTTTGGGCTCGTTGAGAAGTACTTTTGTCATGGACGAGGTTAAACACGACTATGGGATCCATATTTAAGCAGTAGATATTCTATTTTTGTCTTTTGTTAGGGTTTCCTTCCAAATATTTGTATATATTTGTGGCTATACAGTATAAAAATGGGAGGTGTAAAACCATGGACGATACAAAGGACACAAAAGATATAAAAGAAACGGGCGAGGCTGCGTCCGTTCTCTCTGCGGACGAACAGATGATACAAGATGGGTTCAATGCGTTGTTGAACGATTATTTGAAGTCAAACCACCGCCGTAAGGTCGAACGAATCACGAAAGCTTTTAATTTCGCCAATCAAGCGCACGCCGGAGTGAAACGGCGTTCCGGCGAACCTTATATAATGCATCCTATCGCCGTGGCTCGTATCGTATGCCGGGAGATGGGTTTGGGCTCTACCTCTATTTGCTCTGCGTTATTGCATGATGTCGTGGAAGATACCGAGTATACGGTGGAGGATATCCGGGATATGTTCGGAGACAAGATCGCCCAGATCGTGGATGGCTTGACGAAGATATCCGGTGGCATTTTTGGGGAACAGGCCTCGGCTCAAGCCGAGAACTTCCGTAAGTTGCTGCTGACTATGAGTGACGATATACGGGTGATTCTAATCAAGATCGCAGACCGTCTTCATAATATGAGGACTTTGGGTTCCATGCTTCCCGCCAAGCAATTTAAGATCGCGGGTGAGACTCTTTATCTGTATGCTCCTCTGGCGCATCGTCTGGGTCTCTTCTCGATCAAGACGGAACTGGAGGATTTGAGTTTTAAATATGAGCATCCGCAAGAATATGACTTCATCAGCGCTAAGTTGAAAGCGACAGAAGAGAGCCGTAATAAATTATTCGAGCGTTTCGCCGCCCCTGTGGACGAGAAGCTGAAATCGATGGGACTTCAGTATGAGATGCGTGCCCGTGTGAAATCGGTCTATTCCATTTGGAATAAGATGGAAAGCAAGGGTGTCGCTTTCGAGGATATTTATGATATTTATGCGGTCCGCATTATTTTTGACCCGCTTCCCGGTGTGGACGAGAAAAACCAATGTTGGGATATCTACTCGGCTATTACGGATATTTACCGGATTCGTCCCGACCGTATCCGTGATTGGGTGAGCCGTCCGAAAGCGAACGGTTATCAAGCGCTTCATCTGACCGTTATGGGACCGGATGGACAATGGGTAGAGATCCAGATCCGTAGCCGCCGTATGGATGATATCGCAGAGAAAGGCTTCGCTGCCCATTGGAAATACAAGGAATCCAACGTGGAGGAGGATACGGAATTGGATAAATGGATACAAACCATTACCGAGATCTTGGAGAGTCCGGACCCGAATGCGCTGGATTTCTTGGATACGATCAAACTGAACTTATTTACTTCCGAGATATTTGTTTTCACTCCGAAAGGAGATATAAAGACATTGCCCCAAGGGGCTACCGCCTTGGATTTCGCTTATGCGCTTCACTCCGATATCGGTAATAAATGTATTGGCGCTAAGGTAAACCATCGTTTGGTGCCATTGAGTCATCCGCTGTCCAGTGGAGATCAGGTGGAGGTCTTGACTTCCCGCTCTCAGGAGCCGCAACCGGAGTGGTTGAACTTCGTGACTACCGCTAAGGCTCGTGCGAAGATCGATGCCGTATTAAAGCGTGTCCGTAAAGAGGTCGCTAAGTATGGAGAGATAAAAGTTCTTGATGCCTTCAAGCGTTCGGAGCTTGAGGCGAGTACATCCAATCTGGATAAATTAGGCATGTACTTTGGATTCTCGAAACGCGAGGAATTCTTTTATGCGGTAGAGAAGGGGGATGTGGTTTTGCCCGAGAATTTAAAGAAGCTGTTGAAGGAGAAGACGGATAATGTCTTGTTTAAGTATGTGAAACAGGCGTTGGGTGTCGCTTCCAAGAAGGTGAAACAACCCGAAGAGGAGGAAGCCAAGAAAGAGAAGCCTAAATATGATAAGAAAAAGCCTTATTTATTGAAAGAGGAGGCTTTTGAGCGTAATTATGTAATTGCCGAATGTTGTAAGCCGATTCCGGGAGATGACTCTTTAGGTTTTATCAATGACGATGGAAATGTAGTAGTTCATAAACGTTCCTGCCCGATCGCCATGCGCTTGAAAAGTAGCTTTGGCGAACGTATCTTGAATACGGTTTGGAGCAGCCATATGAACGCTTCTTTTGAGGCCACGCTAGAGGTGAAAGGTATAGACTCGATAGGCGTACTGAATACGATCACGAAAACGATTTCCGAGGATTTCAACGTGAACATCATGCGCTTGCTGATCGAGGCGAAAGACGGCGTGTTTGAAGGTAAGATAAAGATGAAAGTTCATGACGTAGAAGATATCCAGAAAATGTGCGTGACTTTGTCGAAGATACAGAATATTAAATCTGTCGGACGTGTAGCGGATTAAGTGTAGCGAAGTGCTTCGCTACACTTTTGTTTTATAAAAGCTTTATCAGCCGACAATCAAATAAGTTATATAAGCTATATAACAAGCGATCAATAGGATTCCCTCCGGCCTAGTGATGGTCCGTTTCTTGAAGAAAAGGCCAAAAATATAAAGCAATACGCATGAACCGATCATGACGCCCAAATCCAGATTGGTAATGCCTTGTATGTTCATCGGCGTGATTGTCGCGCTACAACCTAATACGAAGAATATATTGAAGAGGTTGGAACCGATAACATTTCCGATCGCCATCTCCGGGTTCTTCTTTAATGCGGCCACGACGGAAGTCGCTAACTCAGGAAGAGAGGTTCCTCCGGCCACTAAAGTCAAACCGATAATAGATTCGCTGACCCCCAGCCCACGGGCGATACCAGAAGCTCCATCCACGAAAAATTGTCCTCCGTAAATCAAACCGGCCAATCCACCAATGATGAATAAACTCGCTTTCCAAATGGGCATTATTTTAATCGTGCTCTCTCCATTTTCCTCTCCATTATGCGCGATCGCGAATGTATAGCCAAGGAAAATGGCGAAGAAGCATAATAGTAACATTCCATCGCTACTACTGATACTATTGTGCGATGCGCCGTTGATCAAAACGTCATTCGCGCAAATGAATAATACGATTGAGGCAAGCACGCAAAGAGGGATCTCTTTGCTCAACGTACCTTTCGTGACGCTGATCGGCACGATAGCGGCCGTACAGCCGACAATCATCAAGGCGTTAAATATATTGCTTCCTACTACATTACCAATAGCGATATCCGAGCTTCCTTTCAAGGCGGATACGACACTGACCGTTAATTCCGGTGCGGAAGTCCCAAACGCCACAATAGTTAGCCCGATTACTAAGCTGGAAATATTGAAGCGTTTGGCTACCGAGGCGGCACCATCCGTCAAGGCGTTAGCCCCGACTAAAATTAGTAGTAAACCGCCAATTAGTAATACGATATCCATTAGTCTTTAGAATGGCAAATCATCGATTGGATTGGCCGGCCCGAAATCAGGAGCGGATGAGGCTGGAGCCGTAGGAGCGGAAGCCGGAGCGAAATTATCCGGAGTTACTCCCATCGGAGCGGCTTGAGGAGCTGCCGCCATCGGACGGTCTACTTTCCATGCGTTGATACTGGTGAACCAGCGGCCTTGGTACTCACGGCTGTCAATGTCGAAAGAGACTGTCAATTCCTCGCCCGGCTGAATGGCCGCTTGAGCGATCTTATCCGCTCCGAATATCTGGAAGCATACTTTCTTGGGATATTGATCGTGTGTCTCTAATACGTACTCTTGTTTTTTCCATTCGTTTCCGGCTTTGCTGATACCGCCTACTTCCGGTAGGACCTGAATGATTTTTCCTGTAATTTCCATGTCTTGTATTTTATTTACTTATGTTTTATTTAATGGGGGACGAAGGTACGGTTTTGTTCTGATTTTATCAACAGAATAATCACACTTTCGGGGCAAAAGCATCGAATGCGTCTTTCATAGCTAACAGCTCTTCTTTGATCTGTTTCAGGCGGTTTACGATCTCTTCTTGGCGGATCGTCGTCTCTTTATTGTCCTTCAGTTTTTGCCGTGCGCCGGCCAAGGTCATCCCTCTCTCTTTAACCAGATGGTAGATGAGGCGTACCGCGTCGATATCCTCCTGCTTGTAAAAACGGGTACCTTTGCTCGTCTTCCTTGGATTGATGATATCGAACTCCTTCTCCCAAAAGCGAAGGGTGGACTCGTTCACGTCGAACATCTGCGCCACCTCGCTGATGGAAAAATAGAGCTTGAGATCTTTATTCTTCAGGTGAGAGATCCATGTAATAGTATTTGGACGGATTATCATGCTTTCCTCGTACGATTACCTCATAATGCAAGTGAGGGCCGGTAGATTTCCCGGTATTTCCAACCTCGCCAATCACCTCTCCACGAGTAACCTTCTGTCCGACACGTTTCTTGAACTTACTCATATGACCGTATAACGTCTGATAGCCGTAGCCATGATCGATAATCAAACAATTTCCGTATCCCTGTTTCCAAGCGGCGAAAGTGACAACGCCATTACCTGTCGCATAGATCTCCGTTCCCACTTTAGCCGAGAAATCCATTCCGGAATGGAAACGAGGTGTACGGTAAATCGGGTCGATACGTACGCCATAGCCGGAAGCGGTACGACGCAGATCCTTATTGGAAATCGGCTGGATCGCCGGGATACATTTACTTCTCTCTTCTTGGTTCTTTCCTAGAGAGATCAGTTCTTCCAAGGAATTGGATTGGATATATAATTGCTTACGTAGCATATCCATCTTTTGGGTCGTGGAGACAACAAGCTCCGGATTGGACAGGCTCATCAAATGCTCGTAACGGTTTGTCCCTCCAAACCCGGCTTTCCGAACGGACTCGGGGATGGACTCGGCTTGGAAGATCGCCCGGTACAGATTCTCGTCACGCTGTTGGATATCATCCAATACGTCTAACGCGTTATTTAAGCGAAGGGAAAGCACCTCGTATTGAGTTTGCAATAGGCGGTTCTCCTTACGTAACTGAGATTCCATCGGAGAGTCCACCAAATGCATCATGACGAAAAAAGTGGCTACGCCGAACGCTATTCCGGTGCTTAAATGGCGGAGAACGGTGAACAGCCGGTCTTTGCTAGATGGGTATACACGCTCATAATTGAGAGTGTTCGGATTGTATAAATAGTATGTTTTGCGACTTTTAAAGAGTTTCATCTACATTTTTTGTTATCTGAATGCACGCAAAAATAATAATTTGCAGTACTTTTGCAAATTGTTTTTCAGAATATTAACGAGAACTATATAAATAGATTATGTTGACAGCAAAAGAAATCCGTGAATCCTTCAAGCAATTCTTCGCTTCTAAGGAACACCAGATCGTGCCTTCCGCTCCAATGGTGGTGAAGGGTGACCCCACGTTGATGTTTACGAACGCGGGAATGAATCAGTTTAAAGATATTATCTTGGGCAACGTGCCCCGTAAGTATCCTCGTGTCGCGGACTCTCAGAAATGTCTTCGTGTTAGCGGTAAGCATAACGATTTAGAGGAGGTAGGACATGATACCTATCATCATACGATGTTTGAGATGCTCGGAAACTGGTCGTTCGGAGATTATTTTAAGAAAGAGGCGATCAACTGGGCTTGGGAATACTTGGTAGAGGTATTGAAGCTGAATCCGGAGCGTTTATATGCCACCGTATTCGAGGGAAGCCCCGCTGAAGGCTTAGATCGTGATAACGAAGCTGCTGGTTATTGGGAGCAATATTTACCGAAAGATCATATTCTGAACGGTAACAAACA
>OHAV01000704.1_pt1 | contig 12633 bp, 8 predicted proteins | sample 1577271 | NCBI WGS metagenome assembly OHAV01 (sample SAMEA3879537, study PRJEB24766) | human gut metagenome | biome: human-associated habitat; feature: feces | place: USA | collected 1985/1987 | reverse complement strand
CCCCGCCGTGCCGGCGGGCGGCCTGTACCGCCTTGAGACCACCATGACCTACGAGGGCTGGGACGGGCTTTCCTGCACCCGCGGGGACATGGTGCATCACGTGGGCGTGGGCGATGTGTTCGTCATCGCCGGGCAGAGCAATGCCGCCGGCCGGGCCAAGGACCCCGTGGCGGACGATCCTGAGCCGGGGGTGAGCGTGCTGCGCCCCAGCGGGCGCTGGGACCTGGCCTCCCATCCGCTGGGCGAGACTACGGGCGCGGTGTACGTGGGGCACTATGAAAACCACAACCCCGGCCACAGCCCGTGGCTGCACTTTGCCAAGCGCCTCAAACGCGAGCTGGGCTACCCCATCGGGCTGGTGCCCTGCGCCTACGGCGGCGCGCCGCTGCGCTGGTGGAACCCGGAGGAAAACGGCGCGCTGCTGCGCAACATGCTGGAGATGCTGGACGGGCTGGTTCCCAGGGCGGTCCTGTGGGTGCAGGGCGAGGCCGAGGGGTATGAAAACAGCGCGGAGAGCTACCTTGCGCGCTTTGGCACGTTCGTGCGCCATACGCGCGAAGCGCTGGGACGGCCCAACCTGCCTTTCCTCACCGTGCAGATCAACCGCTGTGTGGAGGGTCCTTCCGAGACGCTGGACCGCCAGTGGGGCATGGTGCGCGAGGCCCAGCGGCAGGCGCGCTACGCGCTGCCCGGGGTGGCGGTGGTGCCCTCCGCCGACCTGGCCCTCTATGATTTCATCCACAATGCCGCCGCGTCCAACCTGGTGGTGGGCGAGCGGTGCGCCCGCGCTGCGCTCGCCGTGTGCTATGGGCGGGCCATCGACTGGGAGGCCCCGGAGCCGGAAGAGGCGCGGCTCATCGCGCCGGATACCGTTTTACTGACCTTCCGCCGCATCCGCAACTGGCTCAACCCCTACGAGGTGCCGCCTTGCGAACTGCCCTTCGACGCGGAGGACGATGGGGGACTGGTGCATCCCTCGGCCTATGTTACCGGCACGGACTGCCTGACACTCACCTTCCCACGCCCGCTCGTGGGCCGGGTACGGCTGCACGGCGCGTGGCGCATGAACCCCGGCCTCGCCATTCCCTGCGACTGCATGCGGCTGCCCATGCTGTCCTTCTACGGCTTTGAAGTGACGCGACAGGAGGAACGCCCGTGAGCGACCCGTTCCGCTATATCTTCCGCTTCTGCTGTGATCCCGGCTTTAACGACGAGGCCGAGCTGCAAGCGCTGAAGCGCTACGTTCGGGAGGCGCGCATCGACGATGTGGCCGTGTTTGCCAACGTGCAGGAGCTCAACACCGGGCACATGACCCGGGAGGAGCAGGATGTCTACCTGCGCCTGATGGAGCGCGTGCGCGACCTGCTTTCGGGCATGGGCGTCACCTTTTCGATCAACCACTGGCACAGCGTGATGCACGCGGACCTTGGCAAGCGCATGGACCCCGCGCTGGACTTCCGCCCCATGGTGGATGTGGAGGGTAACGAGGCGGCGCTGTGCGTCTGCCCCCTGTGCGAGAAGTGGCAAAGGCACATCGCAGGCCTTTATGCGCGCTATGCGCAGCTGGAGCCCTCCATCCTGTGGGTGGAGGACGACTTCCGCCTGCACAACCACGCGCCGCTGGTCTGGGGCGGATGCTTCTGTGAGGAGCACATGCGCCTCTACAGCGAGCGCGCCGGCAAGGCGCTCACCCGCGAGGAATTTCTCCGGGGCGTGCTCCGGCCCGGGCCGCCCCACCCCTACCGCAAGATCTGGCTGGATGTGAGCCGCGAAACCATGCTCTCCGCCGCCCGCGCCATCGGGCAGGCCGTGCGGCAGGCGTCGGCCACGACCAAGGTGGGGCTGATGAGCTCCGTGCCGCACGTTCATGCCGCCGAGGGCCGCGACTGGCATGCGCTGCTTCGCGCGCTGGCGGCAGGCCTGCCGCCCGTGGACCGCATCCACCTGCCGGGCTATCAGGAGCAGGCCCCCGGCGCGTATCTGGCGGGCCTCAACCGCGTGGCCCTGCTCAACCGCGCCTTTCTGCCCCGGGAGACCGAGGTGTACCCGGAGCTGGAGAACTTCCCCTATTCGCTGTTTTCCAAATCCCGGCGCTTTACCCGCTTCCAGCTGCTCAGCGCCCTTGTGCTGAACCTCGCCGGCATCACCATCGACCTGTACGACCTCAACGGCAACGGCATCGTCTGGGAGGACGGGTATCAGGACATGCTCCGGGACGTGAAGCCGTTTCTTAACCGCCTGACCGCCCTGGGCGTGTTCGCGGGCGAACGGCGGGGCGTGCATGTGCTGTGCAGCCCGGACTCGTCCTATACCCTGCACACCACGCGCGGCGCTTCCATGGAGGAGCTCTATCCCCGCGAGACGTTCTTTGCCCAGCTGCTGCCCGCCCTGGGCATTCCCGCCGCCTACTGCCTGAGCCCGGATCTCAGCGGGCAGGTGGTGGCCGCCTCGGGTCAGGTGCTGCGCAACTGGAGCGCGGAAACCCTGAACCGCCTGTTTGCGCGCAACTTCGTCATTCTGGACGGAGACGCGCTGTGGACGCTATTGGACATGGGGCTTGGCCATCTGGCGGGGGTGGAAAGCGCGCGCTGGCTCACGCAGGACAGCGGGGCCTGCGCCTACGAGCAGGCAGAGGAAGGGCACGTTTACGCCGGACGGACCGGCGCGCGCGCCTCGGCCATGATCTTCTGCTCGGACGTGCTGGACGTGCGCTACCTGCCCGGCACGCGTGTGGAGAGGTATACCGCATTTTACGACTCCTTCCGCCGCCGCGCCGCGCACGGGCAGACGGTGGTGGACGGACGGGTGATGATCTATCCTTTCGGTCATTTCGGCATGGGGGTGCCGCCCATGCTGCTTGGCCGCGTGCGGCAGGAAATTCTGCAGGACGTGCTGGACGCGGCAGGCTTTGACGTGCCCATGGTGCGCGGCCTGGCCTATCTGGCGCCGTACTGCTTCCGAAACGGTGATACGACGGCGCTCTACCTGATCAACGCCAGCTCCGACCCGGCGGAGGATGTGGTGCTCTCCCGCCTGCCGGGCGGAGGCGTCCGCGTCCTCCGGTCGGAGGACGCGCGGGAGCACATGCTCGCGCCCCGGCCCGCCAAGGGCGGCGCGGCGCTGGGGCTGGGTGTGGGCAGCCTGGAAACGGCCCTGATTCTCTTCGACGACACGCAAGGGAGCTGAAAGACGATGAAAGCGACGATCGTGGACCGCAAATGGGTGGTGGAATGGTTTGACGAGCGCCAGTGCTACCATATGCCCAGCCTGACGCTGGCCCCCAACGGAAACCTGCTGGCCGTGTGGAACGGTGGCTTTCTGCAGTGGAATGGTGACCCCATGGGGCGCGATGCCAAGGACTGGGTCTCGGTGCTGGAGCCGGGCGCGGAGGCGTGGTCCAATCCCGACGCAGTGGGCTGCGACATCCGCTACTGCTGCCACGACCCCATCTTCATCCAGAACCGCAAGGGCGAGATCATCCTGCTCTACGCCAAGTTTCTGGATACGGAGGTCAACTTCACCACCTGGTGCAACGGCCGCGACGAGCTGTGGACGCGCAAGACCACCGACGGCGGACGCACCTGGCTGCCCGCGCGGCCCGCGAACATCCAGAGTGGCCACGCCTCCAATGACAGCGTGCTCCTGCCGGACGGCACCATCGTCTTTGCCTCCACCTCCAGCGAGATCAAGGACCGCTACTTCGGCGCGGTGCGCGTCTACCTCTCCCATGACGACGGCGAAACATGGGAAAAGGGGGCGCTGCTCTCCGCCGCAGACGGCAACCTCATCCGCGAGCCCGCGCTGTGCCTGCGGCCCGGCGGGGTCATCCGCATGTTCACGCGCACCTGTCCAGGTGCGACGGGCTGGGGCGACGGCGTGCGCTCGCTGGTGTCCTACACGGCGGAAAGCCGCGACGGCGGCGTTACCTGGACCGCCCCCGAACCCACCACCATCCTCAACAACGAATCCAAGATCGATGTGCTCAGCTGGGATGACGACACCATCCTCATGGCCTACAACAACACACCCGTGGCCGACTGGCGTGAGCGCAGCCCCCTGACCCTCGCCTGCTCCCATGACGAGGGCCGCACCTGGCACAACCTTCTCGACCTGGCCCCCGCACCGGGCAACAAGTGCCAGCCCGCCATGTGCAAGGGTCCGGACGGGCGGCTTCACGTGATCTATATGCACCGTCATACCGCCATCGAACATCTGGTGGTGGAGCTGGAACGGTAGGGAGGGCTCCTTCCTCCGGAACCCCACATGGCAGGGCAGGTGCTTTTGCAGCGCAAAACGCCGGAGAGAAGCGCCGCAGATCAGGTCCGTTGTGCCGGACATGGAGAGGAAGAAACATGACAGCAGTGCCGGCAGCAGGAGCACAGAAGCCTGCTGCCGGCACTTGATTGTTTCAACAGAAGGAGGCTGAGGTCAGGCCTTGGGAGAAGCGCTGCTTGCTTACGCCGCGTTGGCACTTCCAGGATTCAAGCCGTGGACAGCAGAAAACCTCCCGAAGCCGTACAGACACAGGACTTACGGGAGGCTGCTTGTCATTCCACGCCTGCGGATCAACGCCTCAACCTGCCGAAAACTCCCCACTGTGCCACCCTTTCCTTGGCGGGTATATTCCTGGCTCGAAAGCACCAAGCGATCCGCAGCCCCAAGCAAACATGGGCTCTGCGCGACAGTGTCCCCTGCGACGACGGTGGATGAGGACCTGCGGCCCTCCAGGGCTCCTCAGCAAAGCGTTTCTGTCCGTCTTTCTTACTTGAAACCGGTCTTTATAGTTTTGGCCCCACTCGGCCATTGCTTCAATGATCGGGCGCAGGGATTGTCCCAGACCGCTCAGGGCGTATTCCACACGGGGCGGTACCTCCGGATAGACAGTGCGGGTAAGGATACCATCCTCTTCCATTGAGCGGAGGCTGTCTGTGAGCACCTTTTGGCTAATGCCCTCCAAATCCCGGCGCAGTTTATTAAAGCGCCAGGGACGCTGCATCAGATTGCGGATAATCGGGAGTTTCCACTTGCTTCCGATCAGCTGTACGGTGGTGGCCACAGGGCAAGCCGGCATTTCTTCTTTTGTCAGCATCGTTCCGCCTCATTTCCTGGCTCTGACTGAAATATTACATTCAAAAATTTTAGGCAACACCGCACAACATGATAAAAAAGGCCGTCCTGCTGACGAACTGTAATCAGCAGGAGGGTTTGAGCTCACCTTGCTCGCAGAAGGCGCACTGATTTAAGCTGCCAGGCAGGGCCTGTCAGCCAGAATCAGATTCGCCGATGCGAACATGATATTCAATTTTGCGATCTGTTTTCGCTGACCTCGGTATCGTGTTTTTCGGTATCGCGACTGACTTTTCACAGCAGAAAAGACAAGTTCTACCTTGACTCATACAAAGGAAGATTCGATCAGTCCGTCTCCGGCGTTTTATGCAATGGCGGGTAACCGGCGCTTTTTTTATGCCTATTATTTCTTGATAAAACGGATAGATCAGGTTGAGTGAACGCACCTTGAATGCCATAAAGGTTGATAAAATCCCGCATGGATCAGGCAGATGACCAAAGAGCAGGTGTTGTATTGAAGATGCTTTTCCATAACATAAGAAAAACGCTCAATCCCTTCCGGATTAAGCGCTTTTACAATGGTGGGATTAGTAGGGCTCGAACCTATGACCTCCACGATGTCAACGTGGCGCTCTAACCAACTGAGCTATAATCCCATTGTCACTCCGACGAACAACTTATCCGTCACAGCGACATTAACTATAACACGGGTATTTCAATTTGTCAATAGAAATTCCCGTTTATTTGATTCGACGCAAGGCCTGCGGCTCAACGATTCGCATACATCTTTTCATAATAGTCCTGATACTCTCCTGCCAGAATGTGCTCCCACCAGGGACGGTTGTCCAGATACCAGCGGATGGTGCGGCGGATGCCGTCTTCAAAGGTGGTCTGGGGCAGCCAGCCCAGCTCGTTGTGAATCTTGGTGGGGTCGATGGCATAGCGACGGTCGTGGCCGGGACGGTCGGTCACATAGGTGATGAGGCTTTCGGGCTTTTTCAGCTCATGTAGAATGGCGCGCACCACGTCGATATTGGCCCGTTCGTTGTGACCGCCCACGTTGTAGATCTCACCCTCACGGCCCAGCCGCATCACCAGGTCGATGGCGGCACAGTGGTCCTCCACGTAGAGCCAGTCGCGCACGTTTTCCCCCTTGCCGTAGACGGGCAGGGACTGGTCCGCCAGGGCGCGGGAGATCATCAGGGGGATCAGCTTTTCGGGGAAGTGATAAGGGCCATAGTTGTTGGAGCAGCGGGTGATGCTTACCGGCAGGCCAAACGAACGGGCATAAGCCAGCACCAGCAGATCAGCCCCGGCCTTGCTGGCCGAATAGGGCGAGGAAGTATGCAGCGGCGTTTCCTCGGTGAAAAACAGGTCCGGCCGATCCAGAGGCAGATCGCCGTACACCTCGTCGGTGGATACCTGGTGGAAGCGCCGCACACCGTATTTGCGGCAACTTTCCATCAGCACCTGCGTGCCCATCACATTGGTGCGCACAAAGATGCAGGGGTCGGTGATGGAGCGGTCCACGTGGCTTTCAGCGGCAAAGTTGACCACGATGTCCGGCTTTTCCTCCTCAAAGAGACGGTCGACCGCCTCCGCATCGGCGATATCCGCGCGAACGAAGCGAAAGCGCGGATCGTCCATGACGGGAGCAAGGGTTTCCAGATTGCCGGCATAGGTCAGCTTGTCCAGACAGATGACACGGTCCTCCGGGTGATGTCCGAGCAGGTAGAAAATAAAGTTGGAGCCGATAAAGCCTGCTCCGCCGGTAACGATGATGTTCATGACGCTTCGCTCCTTTAATCGGTGGTATTGCTGTCGTAGAGAATGCGGCCCTCGGCCACGCGCTTGAGATGCTCGCCGTAGGGGGATTTGCCGTAGCGCCCGGCACTTTGCAACAGTGTGTCACGGTCAATCCATCCGCGGTTGTAGGCGATTTCCTCCAGCGCGGCAATTTTGATGCTCTGACGTTTTTCGATGAGCTGCACAAAGTTGGCCGCATCCATCAGGCTGTCCATGGTGCCGGTATCCAGCCAGGCAAAGCCGCGGCCCATCACCTTGGCGCGCAGGGAACCATCCTTGAGATACAGGTCGTTAAGGCTGGTGATTTCCAGCTCCCCACGGGCACTGGGCTTGACACGCCTGGCAAACTCCGTCACCCGTCCGTCATAGAAATACAGCCCGGTGATGCAGTAATTGCTCTTGGGATGCGCGGGCTTTTCCTCCACGGACAGCACGCGGCCGTGCTTGTCAAACTCCACGATGCCGAAGCGTTCGGGGTCGTTGACATAGTAGCCGAAGATGGTGGCCAGGCCGTTTCTGGCGTTGGTCACGGCCTCGCGCAGCATGCCGGAAAAACCGTTGCCGTAGAAGATGTTGTCGCCCAGGATCATGGCGCACGGCTCACCGGCGATGAAGTCCTCGCCGATCAGAAACGCCTGGGCCAGCCCGTCGGGTGAGGGCTGTACCGCATAGGACAGCGACAGGCCGAATTGACTCCCATCGCCCAGGAGAGCCTCAAAGCGGGGGGTATCCACCGGGGTGGAGATAATCAGAATATCGCGGATGCCGGCCAGCATGAGCGTGGACAGCGGGTAGTAGATCATGGGCTTGTCATATACGGGCAAAAGCTGCTTGCTGGTAACCATGGTGAGGGGATACAGGCGCGTGCCTGCGCCGCCCGCCAAAATGATGCCTTTCATGGGCGTGCTCCTTCCGTACGATCAAGATAGACGCGTTTATGGTCATTATAGCGGATTTTGGCGGCAATGTAAAGGCGGGCCGGCTTTCTCCCACCAGGAGGGAAAACCGGCCCGCTTCACGCTTTCTCTATGCTTCCAGACAGCGTGCTACCTCTTCGCCGTCCACGCTTTCGCGTTCCATCAGAAGGCGCGTGAGCCTCTCCCATGCGGCCTGATGAGCGCGCAGCGTACCAGCGGCCAGCAGCCGCCCCTGCGAAAGCCACTGCTGGGCTGCCTGGTCCTTCTGCTGCTGGCTGAAGAGGCAGACCTCGTCGCTCAGGGGCAGCATGCCCCATTCGCACACCATGCGCTGGGCGATGAGCGCAGCCTTTTCGATGTCGTTGGACGCGCCAGTGCTTACGCGCTCCGGACCCAGGAGCAGGGCCTCGGCCTCTCGTCCGGCCAGTGCCACAGCGATGTGATGCATCAATTCACGCTTTTCGTGGAACAGCTTTTCCTGCGGGACGGCCATGCTGTAGCCCGCCGCGCCACGTCCCGTGGGGATGATGGATACCTTGCGGATTTCGCTCTGCGGTAAGAGCACGGCGGTGAGGATGGCGTGGCCTGCCTCATGGGCGGCGGTTACCTCGCGCTCGTGTGCCAAACGGCTGGCTCCGGGACGCTCCATACCAAAGAGCAAAGTGTCCAGCGCATGTTGCACATCTGCGGATTCAATGGACTGAGCGTCTCGCTTGGCGGCCAGAATGGCGGCCTCGTTGAGCAGACACTCCAGCTTTGCGCCGGAAAACAATGCCGTATCCCGCGCCAGCGCCTCCAGTGACACATCCTGCGCCAGCGGCTTGCCGCGCGCATGCACCTGAAGGATGCGGAGGCGCTCGGCCAGACCCGGCAGCGGTACCTCAATCTGCCGGTCGAAGCGTCCGGCGCGCAAAAGCGCCTCGTCCAGTGTGTCCAGACGGTTGGTCGCGGCCACGACCACCACGCCGTCGCACTCGCCAAAGCCGCTCATCTCGGACAAAAGGGCGTTAAGGGTCTGCTCACGCTCGTCGCTGCGGTTGTCACGCTTTTTGCCGATGGCGTCGATCTCATCAAAGAATATGACCGCGCGTCCGGCCTTGCGCGCCGCCTGGAACAGTGCGCGCACACGGCTTGCGCCCACGCCCACGTACATCTCCACAAAGTCCGCACCGTTGACCGCGAAAAACGGCACGCCCGCCTCGCCCGCCAGGGCCCGCGCCATGAGCGTCTTGCCTGTGCCGGGTGCACCATAGAGCATCACACCGTGCGGCACCCGCGCTCCGAAACGGCTGTAGGTTTCGGGCGAACGAATAAAATGCAGCACGTCACGCAGGCTTTCCATGGCCTCGTCGTTGGCGGCCACATCCGAAAATCGGGCGCTGGGCGCAGGCGATGGCCGGAAGGGCGCGCCGCGTCCGGCGGGTTCGCGCTGGCGCCGTCGAAACCGGTACAGGGCCAGCACGGCAATCATGGCGCCCAGGAGAAGGGCGTAGCCCGGCTGAAAGGAACCCATTCAAAACACCTCCGTGCCTGTTTCAAAATGAGTATACACGGGCGCGGGTGTATGTGTAAATGGTAGTTATTGTTGGGGTTTCCACGGTTTTTTCAGGCTTGAAAGTGCACATAGTAAGCACGTATGGCCCGCGAGAAAATGCGGCGCGGAAGGTTTGGGGGGATTTGGATGAAGAAAGCCAAGCGCAAGAACGCTGCCAGGCGGCCCGACGTGCGGACAGGCGGCGAGGCACCGCGCCCGGAGGGCCTTGACAGGGTGGAAAACGCCGACTCTCCGGCCGCGCGTGAGGCCGCCCTGGCGGAGGATGCCGCGCGCAGCGGGGACAGCCGGGCATTGGCGGGCGGCGTACCTGCGCAGGACGATTCGCATAGGGAGGACAATTTGCCACCCGAAAGTGATTCGGGCGGCGAAGACGGCACATCCGCGCCGGAGGCTCCACGGAAAGAAGACCTCGATGACAGTGAGGCCCCGGAGAATCATCTCCGGGACGGCAGTTTGCCTTCCGAGAACGATTCGGGTATGGAAGGTGTCACAACCATGCCGGAAGACGCAGAAGATCCGGATGGCGGCGAGGAGGAAAATGACAGCCTTCCTCCGGAAAACGAATTTCCGGAGGAGGATTTGCGGCGGGTGGAGGATATGCCTCCGGAAGATGCCCTGAACGACGAAAGCAATTTGTCCGCATCGGAAACCGTGGCGGAGGATATGGAAAACGGAGATGTGAAGGCCGACGAAGGCGAGGCCACGAAGGACGGAGAGGAAGCGGAGTCATCCGGGCGGGCGGGCCGCCGTGCCCGGCGGAGGCGGCAAAAGGACGGGCGGCGCAAACGCCACCGCTTGCGCACGGCGCTGGCTGTGCTGGCAAGCCTGGGTGTCATCGGGCTGGTGGCGGCCTACTTTGCCTTTGACGTACCTAACTGGCAGACGCTGGACATAAGCAAGATCACCGCCGCGCCGCAGACGGGGCGGATGTATGATAATGCGGGCGAACTGATCACCAAGATTCAGGGCGCGGAAAACCGTGTGGTCATCCCGCTGGAGCGCATACCGGTCCTGACGCGGCAGGTGTTTCTGGCGGCAGAGGACCTGAGATTCTACAACCATCATGGCATTGACTTCGTGCGCCTGTTTGGCGCGCTGGCGGCCAATCTGCGCGAGGGAAGCTATGCCCAGGGCGCAAGCACCATCACCATGCAGCTGATCCGCCAGAGCCATCTGAGCACGCAAAAGACCATTGCCCGCAAGCTGGAGGAGATGTGGCTGGCCGTCAATCTGGAGCGGCAGATGAGCAAGGACGAAATTCTGGCCATGTATCTCAACTACATTAATTTTGGCAACGGGGCCTACGGGATTCAGGCCGCGGCGCAAACCTATTTTGGCGTGGACGCGGAGGACCTGACGCTGGCGCAGGCGGCTTCGCTGGCGGCCAGCATCAAGGCACCCAGCTACTACGCGCCCCATGTGAGCGAAGAAAACAACCGCTCCCGCCGCCTGTACATTCTGGACACCATGCTCAAGGAGGGCATGATCGACCAGACCATGCACGACGAGGCAGCGGCCGAGGCCATTGCCGTGGTGGAGCGCCCGGCGGAAACGCTGCAATACGGCTGGTTTGTGGATGCGGTGCTGGATGAGGCTGAAACCCTGCTGGGCATGACCAGCGATCAGGTGCTCACCGGCGGCCTGGTGATTGAAACCACCATGAGCCGCACACATCAGGATCAGTTGGATAAGGAGTTTACCAAAAACGTGTTTCCCGCCGACGCATCGGACGGTACGCCCGTGCAGGGCGCGGCTGCGTGCGTCAACACCCAGACGGGCGAGGTGCTGGCCATCGTGGGCGGGCGCAGCTATGACGTGCGCCGTGGCTTCAACCGTGCCACGCGCCTGCGGCGCCAGCCGGGATCGGCGCTCAAGCCATTGGTGGCCTACGCACCGGCGATCGACCAGTACGGATATACGACCGCCAGCGTTCTCAAGGACGAGCCCACCAACTTTAACGGCTACAAACCCCGCAACGCCAGCTACACGTATTACGGAAACGTGAGCATCCGCTCGGCGCTGCAAAGCAGTCTCAACGTAGCCACGGTTGCGTTGCTCAACCAGATTGGGGTGGAGGCGGGACGCGCCTATCTGGAAAAGGTGGGGATTCCGCTGGATGATCGCGATTCCAACCTGGCCCTTGCGCTGGGAGCGATGACCTACGGCGTTTCGCCCGTGCAGCTGGCCGCTGCCTATGCCCCCTTCGGCAATGGCGGTGTGTTCAACAGCCCGCACTTCATCACCAAGGTGACGGACGCGTCCGGCCGTGTGCTCTACCAGCACCGCAGCGAAGGCGAGCGCGTGCTCTCCGAGCAGTCGGCATTCCTGATGACCAGCCTTTTGCAATCGGTCACCTCGTCGGGAACGGGCGCGAAGCTCTCCGCCGCAGGCACGCCCGTGGCGGGCAAGACCGGTACCGTCAACATGACCGGCGGCGGCAACCGCGATATCTGGATGGCCGCTTACAACACCGAGATTTGCTGCGCCTTCTGGATGGGATTTGACGAGCCGGACAGCAGCCACAAGCTGCAGGGGTGGATCAGCGGCGGCGACAACACTGCCGCCATGGCCCGTGACTACTTCAAGGCCCTCTACCAGAACCGCGACAAGCCGCAGTTTACCAGGCCGGAGGGCATCATCGCCCTGGAGATCGACAAGCAGGCCATCAAGTGGCGGGGCGAACCGATGCTCGCCGTGGACCTCACGCCCAAGGCATACCGCTACACCGAATATTTCTCCGCCAGCAACTATCCCACCAAGAAGAGCGATATCTGGACCCCGCCGCGCTCGCCCAACAACTTCACCGTGGGTCATAATGATAGCGGCTATCCGCTGCTGATGATTCAGCCGGCCGACACCGCCATCTACCGCGTACAGCGCGATACCTACGGCGAGAGCTTCGTGCTCACCGAGCTTTACGGCACCGCAGGCGAAACCCTCTACTATACCGATACCAGCGCAAAGCCCGGCGTAGTCTACACCTATCGCGTCATTCCCGTGCACGCCGAGCTGCTCAACAACGGCATTCTGCTGGAGGGCGTGCAGGCCGTCCAGGTGGCGCAGGCCAAGCTGTCCGGCGCGGGCAGCCTGTGGGATGCCGTGCGCAACTTCTTCGGCGGGGGTGGCGAGGACGAAACAAATGCTGTGCAGAGCATGACGGAAAACCAGCGGTCGATCTTCTGGACCGACTGAGAAGCATGTGTGGGGGAGAGGCCGCTCGGCCTCTCCCCGTAGCGTGTCGAAAAAGTCCGGCTGCGCCGGCCTTTTCCGCCAAAAGCTTAAGAAATG
>OHAV01000689.1_pt1 | contig 12867 bp, 13 predicted proteins | sample 1577271 | NCBI WGS metagenome assembly OHAV01 (sample SAMEA3879537, study PRJEB24766) | human gut metagenome | biome: human-associated habitat; feature: feces | place: USA | collected 1985/1987 | reverse complement strand
CACGGGGCGCGCGTATAGGCGAAGCGCCGCGTCACGCCTGAACCAAAAGTTTTAAAGGGGTCCAGGGGAAACTTTTTCAAAAGTTCCCCCTGGCAAAAGTTCCCCCTGGTTATAATAGGTGGATGCCCGACGCCTCGCAGGCGTCGCGCATATCCTCCGGCCAGACGGATGTCTGCACCTCGCCGATGTGCGCCTTTTGAAGCATCGCCATGCAGATGCGGCTCTGGCCGACGCCGCCGCCCATCGTGAGCGGGAGGCGGCCCTCCAGCAGCATTTTGTGGAAGGGCATCGACGCGCGCTCGGTGTGCCCGGAAATTTCGAGCTGGCGGCGCAGCGCATCGGCGTCGACACGGATGCCCATCGAGGAGAGCTCGAGCGCCCGCCCGAGCACCGGATACCAGATGATGATGTCGCCGTTTAAGGACCAGTCGTCGTAGTCGGGCGCGCGGCCGTCATGCGGCTGTCCGTTGGACAGCTTATGGCCGATGCCCATCAGAAACGTGATCGGGTGTTCCCGGACAAAGGCGTTTTCCCGCTCCTTGGCAGGAAGATCCGGATAGAGGTCCAGCAGCTCCTGGGCGGAGAGGAAGGTCACCTCGTCGGAGAGCTGGGTGCGCAGGCGCGGGTAGCGGCCGTTGACCAGCAGCGACGTATCGCTGATGCAGCGCACGATGTCGCGCACCGTATCCTGCAAAAAGCGCAGGGTGCGCATCTCCCGGGTGATGACGCGTTCCCAGTCCCACTGGTCCACGTAGATGGAGTGCAGGTTATCCAGCTCCTCGTCGCGCCGGATGGCGTTCATGTCGGCGTAGATCCCCTTGCCGGTATGAAAATCGTAGCGATAGAGGGCCATGCGCTTCCATTTGGCCAGCGAATGCACCACCTGCGCTTCCATGCCCGCCGCGGGAATATCGAAGGATACCGGCCGCTCCACGCCGTTGAGGTCATCGTTGAGGCCGGAGGCCGGGTCTACAAACAGCGGTGCGGACACGCGCTTGAGGTTCAGGGCCTGGGCCAGATGGTCCTGAAAGGTGCGCTTGATCAGGCTGATGGCCGCCTGCGTTTCGTACAGGGACAGGGTCGGTTCATAACCGGCGGGGATGACGGTATGGTTCATGGGAATCGTCCTCCTTTGAGCAAAATAGAACGGCTTATTTGCGGGACTTGCCGCCTGCCAGCGCCCTGAGGATCACGTGGGCCACGCCTCCGGCCTGCGGGGGTATGCGGCGCGCGCGCAGGTACAGGCCCGTCACGCGGATATCGCCGATGCTCTGAGGCGGGATGGTGAGCGGGTCCGCGTCCAGCAGGGTAAAGTCCGCGCGCTTGCCGGGCGCGAGCGTGCCGCGGTCCCGTTCGTCAAAACCCAGCCAGGCGGCATTGCGCGTGCGCATGAGCAGGGCCTCATAGGGCGTGAGCCGTTGGGCGGGGTTGGGGTGATTGACTGCCAGGTGCATGCCCCGGATGGGATCGGGACGGGTGCAGGGTGCATCCGACCCGTCGGCGATGACGATGCCCCGGTCCCACATGGACCTGAGCGGGTTGAGCCCATCGGCGCGGTCGCCCAGAATTTCGCGCAGGTAGCGGTCCGGCTCCTGCGCCCAGTCGATAAAGGGGGCCTGCACCGCCAGGCACAGCCCCAGCGCCGCGATACGGTCGAGCTGCGAAGGCGATACCATGCAGCAGTGAATCATGATGTGCCGGTGATCCGGGCGGGGAAGGTCGGCCAGCGCCGCCTCGTAGGCGGTGATGCACTGCTCCACCGCCGCGTCGCCGATGGCGTGCATGGTGATCTGCAGGCCCGCACGGTTGGCGGCGATGGCAAAGGCGTTGACCTGCTCCTGGGTGTAGTTGAGCACGCCGCGGTTATCCGGGTTGTTGGTATAAGGCTCAAGCAGTGCCGCATCCTCGGAGCCGAAGCAGCCGTCCAGCGCCAGTTCAAAACAGCCGCCGATGCGCTTCATCCGGCGTTTCAGCACCTTGGAAACATCCATGGTCTGAAAGAAGATGCGGAAGGTCTGCGGCAGGCCGCCCTCCAGCATGCGCAGCATGTCCACGTCCATATCGCGTGGATAGCCCACGCCTTCGACGGCGTGTACCAGGCCGATGCCTGCGGCGGTCAGCGCAGCGGCGCCCTTGCTCAGGCCGCCGACGATGCTCAGGGGGCTGAGCTTGGCCGTAACCTCGTTCACGCCGTTGTAAAAGGCGCTCTGGTACAGCCAGCCGTCCGCATGAAAGCCGGGGTCATCCGTCACCTTGGAACTGAAAAAGGACATCATGGCGGAGTTGCACACCGCCGCATGCCCGTCATATTTGACGATGATGAGCGGCCGCGCCGCCCAGCGGTCCAGGTCCTCGCGGTTGGGCAGACGGCCCTCCCGCACCAGATGGCCGCATGCGCCGAAGCCGATGAGCAGCTTTTCCCTCGGGTGCGCTTCGGCGTAGGTGCGGACGATGGCGGCCGCCTCGTCGAAGCTGTGCGCATCGGAGATGTTGAAGGTGTTCTCAAATGTGGAGAAGCTCTCAAAGTGCATGTGCGTATCGCCAAAGGCCGGGACCGCCACCGCGCCGCCCAGGTCGATGCGCGGCATGGAGGCGTATTCAGCGGGCAAATCGTCCCCCAGCCACAGGATGCGGCCGTCTGCTCCCGCAGCCATTTTGGAAAAGACCTCACCCTCGGCCTCACAGGTGATAAAACGGGCATTTTCGAAAACCGGCATGGAACAACCTCCTTTTTTGTGCGGCAATGAAAGCTGGTATCAGCATAACACGTTATGGAACATTCGTCAAAGGGGCGATTGACAGAAAGCAGCACAAAACAAAGGAAATACCGGCGCTATTCAGGTATCCGGGCGGCTGAGCAGGAGGCGGAGCGGCATGCATTCCACAGGGCCTCCTGCGCGCCGCCTCCCGGCCGGATGGGATCAGTCAGGACAGGCCGCAGGCGATCCAACGGGAATGTCGATACGGGTCAGGTATTCGCTGTCGCTGCGGGCGGTCATGCTGTCCAGCACACAGGTTTCATAGGAGGCATCCAGCGGATGAAGGCCCCGCTGCGCGATGGCATGCAGCATGCGGCGATAGGTGGTGCCGGTCTGGCTGTAGGGACCTGAGTGCAGGCATCGCGCGTACAGTCCCGCCGGCCGCAGACGGCATGGGCGCGCCCGGACGGCCCGGTGCAGGGGAAAGAATACCTCGCACACCTCGGTGAAGCGTTCCACGGCCATGGCCTCACGGCTCACGCGCGTGCCCATCTGATACAGGTAGGGCAGCTGACGGTCGTGCGCCAGGCGCAGAAGCGTCTTGAGGGCGATGTCCGTTTCCAGCGTTCCCCCCGGCGGCGCAACGGGATGTGCCGCAATCCAGCCTTCGGGCAGGGTTTCAAACCGCACCTCGCCCGGCGCTTCCGAGGAGCGTTTTTCCAGTTCGTCAATTTTGACATTCAAACGGGTAAGCGCGGCGGACAGACGGCGCTGACGCGCGACGAGCTCTTCCCGCTGGCGGCGCAGGACGTCCAGCGCGTCGGACGGGCCCGGCAGCGATAGAAACGCACGGATTTCCTGAAGACTCAGCCCCATGTCCTTGAGGATCAGAATATGGTCCAGCATTTCCAGCTGATCCGCGCCATAGTAGCGGTAGCCGTTATGGGGGTCCTTCTCATTGGGAGAAAACACGCCGGCCCGATCATAAAAGATCAGGGTCTGTTTGGTTATGCCATTGAGACGAGCGAGCTCGCCGGTGGTGAAGCGGGGTTTCAAGGTGGGTCTCCTTTCCTGCAAGAGGGGGTTGACAGTATTGTTACTATATCCTTTATGATGATTCCTGTCAATAAAAACAACCTTGTGGAAAGGAAGGAGAGCATGAAAATCCGTCAGGAGGCGTCCCGGTATGCCATGCTGGTGCTGGGAGCGGCCATACTGGCCTTCGGGCTGTACAACGTCCACAGCCAGAGTCACATCACAGAGGGCGGCGTGCTGGGCATGACGCTGCTGTTGGAGCACTGGCTGGGCGTATCGCCCGCCATATCGGAAGTGGTCCTGGATGGGATCTGTTACGCGCTGGGCCTTCGCTATCTGGGCAAAGCCTTTTTGCCCCACGCGTTGGCAGCCACCGGCTGTTTTGCCCTGTTCTACGCGCTCAACGAGCATGTCGGCCCTGTTCTGCCCAGTTTGGGCGGGATGCCGCTGGTGGCCGCGGCAGTGGGTGGCGTCTTTGTGGGCGTGGGCGTGGGACTGGTGGTGCGCGCGGGCGGCGCGGCAGGCGGAGACGATGCGCTGGCGCTGGTCATCTCCAAAAAGCTGGGATGGAGGCTTCCCATGGCCTATCTGGCAACGGATTTGACGGTGCTGCTTTTATCCCTCAGCTATATCCCGCCGGTCAAGATCGCGTGTTCGCTGGTTACCGTGACGATTTCCTCATTTCTGATTGGAAAGCTGGAAGGCAGAGGAGAAAAGGCGCAAACGACGGCATAAGTCCCGGCAGCTGGAGAGTGATCCATGGGCCGCCCCGTTTGATGTCACAGGAACCTGCCGCTTTTGGCATTGCTTAAGCGTCGCAGCGGCTTAATGAGGCGCTTTTTGCAGACAGAGCGCCGCCCCGGTCCGCTGCAGGACGGGGCGGCGCGTCGTTAGATCAGGAATTAGAGGAGGATCGCAAGTTCTAACAGGACGGGTCGAAATCCAGCGCCTGCCTGAGCAGTTCCTTTCCTTTGCGTTCCCAGCGCGAAATCTGCGGCTGTCCCACGCCGAAGCGCTCGGCCAGCCGGGCCTGGGACCAGCCTTGTCCAAAGCGCAGCCAAAGCACCTGCGCATAGGGGCTTGGCAGGCGGGTAAGCGTATCCTTCAGCAGCACCCAATCCTCAAAGCCTTCGCCGGGAGCGGAGGCCGTCTGTACGTCCAACGCACCGTCTGCGCGGCGCATGCGGTCGCGCGCGGCCAGCATCTCGCCCAGCAGGCCGGGCTCCACGCCCACGGCCTGCGCCAGCTCCCGCACGGTGGGCTCGCGGCCTTCGCGGGCGTTGAGCTTCCCCCGGGCGCTTTCCACCGCGGTGAGGATACGCGCCTCGGCGCGGGGCACGTGCATGGGGCCCGCGCGCCGGCATAGCTCGCGCAGCGCACCCAGCACAAAGGGGATGGCATAGGTCGAGAAGCGCACGCCCCGGCGGGCATCGAATCGGGCGGCGGCCCACAGCAGCGCCGCCTCGGCCTCTCCGATGAGCTCCTCGCGAGGCACCCCTCTCCCGAAAAAGCGCTTGGCGCAATATACCGCCAGTCCGTAATGCGCGCGCTCCGGCCGGTCAGCCGATCTCGTCAAGCATTCGCTCACGGTGCAACCCTACCTCGCCGGTGATGTATTTGCGCATGGTGACGGTCGTCCCCCTGTCCACGGCGCTGTCCACCTCGACCGCGTCCATGAAGGTCTGCATCACGCAAAAGCCCATGCCGCTGCGCTCCGCACCGTCGCCGGTGGAATAGAAGGGCTGCATGGCCTTTTCCACATCCGCGATGCCGCAGCCCTCGTCGCGGATGACCACGGTCAAAAGCCGCCGGTCGCCGTATTCCGCGCTCATGCGCACCAGTCCGTCCTCCCGGCCCCGGTACCCGTGCACGATGGCGTTGGTCACCGCCTCGCTTACCGCGGTTTTGATATCGGCCATCTCCGGCAGCGTGGGATTGAGCTGCACGGCAAAGGCCGCGATGGCCACCCGCGCGAACGCCTCGTTCTGCGGCAGCGCGGAAAAGGTAAGTTCCATTTGATTCTGCATCACAGCCGACCTCCCCTGATGTCATCCTCCACGCCGATCACGCGGTCCAGCCCTGAAAGGCGGAACAGCTTTTCCACCGGCGGCTGCATGTGCATTACGCTCAGGCTTCCGCCACGCGCCTGCAGCGCGCGCAGCCGCCCCAGCAGCATCCCGATTCCCGAGGAATCCATGAAAGTCAGGTTCTCCAGGTCCAGCACCAGGTGTGTGATGGTCTGGTCCTCCAAAAGCTCGTCCAGCCTGCGGCGAATCTGCGGGGCTGCAAAATGGTCCAGCTCACCCGCGATGACCACCGTGACGGCGCTTCCGAGCGGCTTTGCTCCAAGCATGACTCATCCTCCGTTCCGGTCGTTTCGCGTGTAGGATTCGTGTATTGTCACAGATATCCTTTGACGAATTTGGTCTACTTATGCAGACGAGCGCATTTTTTCAAACAGCCCAAAAAAGCACAGGCGGTCTTCGCCTGTGCACAAACCAATCAAAAAACCCTTTGGAATTCGGAGGACACCCCTCTGCGTCCTTTTCCCAATCACGCTTTTCAATCGCCCGTGGCATTATGTCAGCAAAAACGCTTCCACCGCCCGGCGGAACCCCTCCGGATTGGTCCGGGCGATAAAGTGGTCGCCGGGGAGGATCTCAAGCTGCGAGTTGGGCAGGCTCCGCGCGATCAGGCGGGTGTGCTTCTCTCGAATCATGTCATGGGTTCCGGCGATCACCAGCGCGGGCGCAGCGATGTGGCCAAGCGCTGAGGGCGGGATATGAGGCTCCCGCACCATCAGGCCAAGCAGCTCCGCCTTGCGCCCGGCTCGCGGGCTGACCCGCGCCAGCACTGTGGCCAGGCAGTAGTCCAGCACGATGGGAATCTGGACCGAGAGCTTTACACCCGAGGGGTCCAGGTTGGCGCCATTGAGAATCAGCCGGTCCACCCTGTCCGGATAGGCAAGCGCGAAGGTGAGCGCGATGTTCCCGCCGTCCGAAAAGCCCAGCAGGCTGGCCTTTTCGATGCCTTGCGCGTCCATGAAATCCCGCAGGTCCCGCGCGAATTGGGCGATGGTGAACGGGGCGCTTCCCCGCGGCGATTTGCCGTGCCCTCTCGTATCCAGCGCGATCACCCGGAAATGCCGGGCCAGCGCGGCGATGTGCGGGGCAAAGTAGGTGCCGTCCTCCCCGTTCCCGTGCAGCAGGATCAGCGGTGTGCCGCTGCCGGCTTCGGTGAAAGCAAGTGCGATATCCATGGCGGCTTCCTCACTGAATGGTGGCGGTAAACTTGAGCAGCGTTATGCTGGGACTGTTGAACAGCCGTCCCTTGAGAGGGTGGGCCTCGCTCGCTCCCAGACCGCCCGAAATATACTGGTTGATGCTGTTGACGCGCTGCATGCCCATCAGCCCGTCATCCGGGGGAAGCCAACCTATGTCCGGCACATACAGCGCCCCCATGCCCGGCACGCGCCACTGACCGCCGCAGTAATGCCCCGCCAGAAGCAGGTTGATGGTGCGGAAGCTGAATACCTTCTCCTCATCCGCCCATTCCAGGCTGGTGCGGATATAGTCCTGAATCAGCGGCACATGGGTTACGGCGATTTGCAGATCGGTAGAGAGCATTTCCTGCTGCGCAGCCACGGCGCGTTCCATGGCATCCAGGCGGTAACACAGCGCGCGGTAGCTGGCGCCGCCCTCCGCTTCGTACTGCTGGCCCAGCGCCTCCATATCTTCCTTCTGCTTGGTCAGGCTCTTGACCATGCCCGCGGCGTCCACATCATAGAGATATTCCGGCACAAACCATATGCCGCGCTTGCCTACCTCCTGCCGTACGGGTGCGTCCAGGTAGATGGCGCCCTCCTGCTGCGCGGCAAGCACCCAGTCGGCGAGCACCTCCGGCGTGCCCCTCGGCGTGGAGATCACCGGCTCGGGGTCGTCGTCGCCCGCCACGAAATACATCGGCGCTTCAGGCTTGAGCTGCTTCAGGGTATGGATCAGCGTGAGCATGGGCTCATAATTGCCGTCGCTGCCCACCATGTCGCCGGTCATCACCACGGCCTGAAAGGCCTTGCCCTTCAGCAGGGATTGCCACAGTTCCATGTCGCTGCCGACCGGCCCGGCATGCAGATCGCTGATGTGAAGCACCGTAAAGCCTTCAAAGGTCTTGTCCATGCCCATGACGGACACGCGCTCCTCCAGCAGCGCCACATGGCTGTTGACCGCCTGATTGAGCAGCAACGCAGCCAGTATCACGGCCAGCAACATGCCCAGCATCGTAAGCAGGCAGCCCCCCCTGCCGGTTTTCTGCTTTTCGGGGGCAAAGATGTAGTCGCTCTTGCGTTTTCCCATTTCATTCACCCCCAACATATTGTAATATCATCATAAGGGGAGCCATCCTTGCAAGTCAACGGCCTGTTTCTAAGAAAAGCATTACGCTTTTTGGGAAGAAGCGCGCAGTTTCGGCATAAATCCGATATATCCAGTCACAGATGTTTTACACTTGTAAACGGCTTTGTCCCCGCATTTGCCCCTCCTGTCAGATAACGGAGCCACACCCGCAAATACTCCCATTCTTTCCAGCTTTGACAGCTATCATACAATAGATATGCGCCATCTGAAAAATTTTTGGGTTTCGGTTGACAAAAAAATTTTTCCGCATATAATGTTCGATGTACAACTGTTGCATATAAAACATTCTGCAACTCTGGAGGTGCCAATGCAACGAAAGATCGGAATTGACATTCACCGTCTGGACAACCGCATTCGACGCTGTGTGCAGCACACTGCCACGCAGCACGAAATGGAGGCGGTCAGCGGTACCAACGGCCGCATCATCCGCTTTTTGAGCGAGCATACGGACCGGGACATCTATCAGAAGGATCTGGAAAGCGAGTTCGGCATCACCCGCTCCACCGCGTCGCGCGTCCTGCGGCTGATGGAGCAAAAGGGACTGGTGGAACGGCAAAGCGTGCCTCAGGATGCCCGGCTGAAAAAGCTGGTGCTGACGGAGCGTTCTCGCAGGCTGGTGCAGGAGATGTGCCAAACCGGCATGACCATAGACACCCGGCTGTTGCGGGGTTTTTCGCCCGACGAGGTACAGACGCTCTACGGCTTTCTGGACCGCATGTTCCGAAATCTGGAGTAGCGGCGCTTGCGGACCGTTTCAAAACAAGGAGGGTAAGCAATGGTAAAACGCCTGATGAAAAGCATTCGGGAGTTTAAGGGCGCATCCATCAAGGCGCCGATTTTTGTATCCCTGGAGGTGGTGATGGAGGTAGTCATTCCGTTGATCATGGCCGACCTGATCGACCGGGGCATCAACGGCGGCAACATGCCCTACATCCTCAAAACAGGTCTGATTCTGGTCTTGGCGGCGCTGATGTCGCTGTGCTTCGGCGCGCTGGCAGGCAAGTACGCCGCCACGGCCTCGGCCGGGTTTGCCAAGAACCTGCGCAGGGACATGTACAGTCATGTGCAGGAATATTCCTTTTCCAACATCGACAAATTCTCCACCGGCGGCCTGGTCACGCGTCTGACCACGGACGTAACCAACGTGCAGAACGCTTATCAGATGGTCGTCCGCATCGCAGTGCGCGCACCATTCATGCTGATCTTCTCCCTGGGCGCCGCCATCTGCATCGACTGGCAGCTCTCGGTGATCTTCCTGGCTTTCATTCCGGTCCTGGGTATTGGCCTGTACCTGGTCGCCACCCACGCTCATCCGATTTTTGAGCGTGTGTTCAAGCTTTACGACCGCCTCAACGGCGTAGTGGGCGAAAACCTGCGCGGCATCCGCGTAGTCAAGTCCTTTGTGCGCGAGGCGCATGAGGATGAGAAGTTCGACGCCATCTCGCAGGACATCTATCAGGATTTTTCCCTCGCTGAACGCATTCTGGCCTTCAACATGCCACTGATGCAGTTCTCCGTGTATGGCTGCATGCTGCTCATCAGCTGGTTCGGCGCGCAGGCGGTCGTAGCCTGCGGCGGCGATGCGGCGCTCGGCCTGTCCACAGGTGAGCTGACCAGCCTGTTCACCTACACCATGCAGATCCTTTCCAGCCTGATGATGCTGAGCATGGTGTTTGTCATGATCGTCATCTCCCGCGCCTCCATGGAGCGCATCGACGAGGTGCTTCAGGAGCCCAGCGCGATCGTATCGCCCGAAAACGCGGTCACCAAGGTGGCGGACGGCTCCGTCGTCTTTGACAACGTGACGTTCCGCTACAACGCCAAGGCGGAAAAACCGGTTCTGGATCATGTGAGCCTGAACATTGCCTCCGGGCAGACGATCGGCATCCTGGGCGGCACAGGTTCGTCCAAGTCGAGCTTGGTGCAGCTGATTCCGCGCCTGTATGATGTGAGCGAGGGCAGCGTGTCGGTGGGCGGCGTGGACGTGCGCCGCTATGACCTGGAAGCCCTGCGCGACGCCGTAGCCTTCGTGCTGCAGAAGAACGAGCTGTTCTCCGGCACCATCAAGGACAACCTGCGCTGGGGCAACGAGCACGCCACCGACGAGGAAATGATCCATGCCTGCAAGCTGGCGCAGGCCGACGGCTTCATTCAGTCCTTCCCCGACGGGTATGACACCTATATTGAGCAGGGCGGCACCAACGTATCCGGCGGGCAGAAGCAGCGCCTGTGCATTGCGCGCGCGCTGTTGAAAAATCCCAAGGTACTGATTCTGGACGACTCCACCAGTGCCGTGGATACCGCTACCGACGCGTTGATCCGTCACGCGTTCCGTGAGGAAATTCCCAACGTGACCAAGATCATCATCGCTCAGCGTGTGGCCAGCGTGATGGATGCGGACCAAATCGTGGTGCTGGACGAGGGCCGGCTGATGGATGTGGGCACACACGACGAACTGATGAGCCGAAGCGCCATTTACCGAGAAGTGTATGAATCCCAGATGAAGGGAGGCGATGAGGAATGATGCGGGGTATGAGAATGCGCGGGGGCGTCAAGCCCCAGGATGTGGGCCGGACGGTTCGCAGGCTGATGAGCTATGTGGCGCGCTACCGCCTGCGGCTGATGCTGGTGGTGCTGTGCATCATTCTCAGCGCCGTGGCCAGCGTGCTCAGCTCCACGTTTATCGGCGTGTTGATCGACGATTATATCTCCCCGCTGCTTTTGCAGGCCAATCCCGTTTTTACCGGCCTGGCCAGGGCCCTGGGCGTGATGGTCTGCGTCTATGTGGTGGGCATGATCAGCGGCTATTTCTACAACCGGCTGATGGTCACCGTGGCGCAGGGTGTGCTCAAGGATGTGCGCGACGAGATGTTCGCTCATATGCAGACGCTGCCCATCCGCTACTTTGACACGCACAGCCATGGCGAGGTGATGAGCCATTTCACCAACGACACCGACACCCTGCGCCAGATGATCGCCCAGGCGCTTCCGCAGGTGCTGTCCTCTGTGGTTTCGCTGGTGGCGGTGGTCTGCGCCATGCTGTCGCTGAGCCTGTGGCTGACGCTGTTTGTGCTGGCCTTTGCAGTGTTGATGCTGTACATCACCAAGCGGGTGAGTGGGCAGAGCGGCAAATACTTCGTCAAGCAGCAGCAGTCCCTGGCCGATGTAAACGGCTACATCGAAGAGATGATCAACGGCCAGAAGGTAGTCAAGGTATTCTGCCATGAGCAGAAGGCCGTGGAGGAATTTGACCGCCGCAACGACGAGCTGTGCCGCAACGCCACCGCGGCCAACAAGTTCGCCAATATTCTGGGGCCGGTCAACAACAACCTGGGTCATCTGCTCTATGTGCTGCTGGCCGTGGTGGGCGCGGCCATGAGCCTGGCCGGGCTGCCCAACGTGGGGCTGTCCGGCGCGGGCACGATCACGCTGGGCATGATCGCCTCGTTCATGACCCTGTCACGCAGCTTCGTGATGCCGCTGAGCCAGGTCAGCCAGCAGCTCAGCTCGGTTATCATGGCCCTGGCGGGCGCGGAACGCATCTTCCACCTGATGGATGAACCCAGCGAGCACGACGACGGCTATGTGACGCTGGTCAATGCGCGCCGGGAGAACGGCCAGCTCGTGGAAAGCCAGACCCGCACCGGGCTGTGGGCCTGGAAGCATCCGCATCATGACGGCACCGTGACCTACACCGAGCTCAAGAGATATCGTGCTGGATGACGTGGATTTCGGCTATGTGCCGGACAAGACCGTTCTGCACAACATCTCCCTCTACGCGAAGCCGGGTCAGAAGATCGCCTTCGTGGGCGCGACGGGCGCGGGCAAAACCACCATCACCAACCTGCTCAACCGCTTCTACGACATCGCCGACGGCAAGATCCGCTATGACGGCATCAATATCAACAAAATCCGCAAGAGCGACCTGCGCCGCTCGCTGGGCATGGTTTTGCAGGATGTCAACCTCTTTACCGGTACGGTGATGGAAAACCTGCGCTACGGAAAGCTCGACGCCACGGACGAGGACTGCATCCGTGCCGCTAAGCTCGTCAATGCCGACGCCTTCATCCGCATGCTGCCCAATGGCTACCAGACCGTGCTCACCGGCGACGGCAGCGGACTGAGCCAGGGCCAGCGACAGTTGATCTCCATCGCGCGCGCGGCCGTGGCCGACCCGCCCGTGATGATTCTGGACGAGGCCACCTCCTCCATCGACACCCGCACGGAGAGCATCGTGCAAAAGGGCATGGATGCCCTCATGCGAGGGCGCACGGTGTTCGTCATCGCGCACCGCCTGTCCACGGTCCGCAATTCCGACGCCATCATGGTGCTGGATCATGGGCGCATCATCGAGCGCGGCACGCATGAACAGCTGCTCGAGCAGAAGGGCCAGTACTATCAGCTCTATACCGGCGCGTTCGAGCTGGAGTAAGGGACCTATTGACGCCGGAGCCGAAATGTGGTCTAATATCAGAAAAGGAGTAGACCGCAGAACATGGATGACGACGGCGCCTGTAAACGAATAATGTACATATGACATACGCTCACGCCTACCGCCTTTTACGGCGGTGGGCGCGGGCGCATTTTCATTTTATTTGGGAGGTTTGACACTTGACTACACTCGCATGGCAGCTCATACTCCAGGTCGTACTCATTGCGCTCAACGCCATTTTTGCCTGCGCCGAGATCGCGGTCATCTCGGCCAAGGACGCAAAGATTGC
>OHAV01000684.1_pt1 | contig 12889 bp, 8 predicted proteins | sample 1577271 | NCBI WGS metagenome assembly OHAV01 (sample SAMEA3879537, study PRJEB24766) | human gut metagenome | biome: human-associated habitat; feature: feces | place: USA | collected 1985/1987 | reverse complement strand
ATTTGAGGTCGCCGACAACGGCTGCGGCATTCCCGCCGAGCAGGTGCGCCTGGCCTTTGAGCGCCACGCCACCAGCAAGATTGCCGCCGCCGCGGACCTCTACAACATCCATACCCTGGGCTTCCGGGGCGAGGCGCTGGCCTCGATCGCGGCGGTATCGCGCGTCACGCTTACCACCCGCACGCAGGAGGCACCTTTCGGCACCCGCGCCGTGGTGGAGGCGGGGGAGTTTACCGATATCCGTCAGGCGGCCTCGCCCGTGGGCACCACCATCGTGGTGGAGGATCTGTTCTGCAACACGCCCGTGCGCCTCAAGTTTCTCAAAAAGCCCGCCGTGGAGGCTTCCCTCGTGGCGGATTATATGCAGCGGCTCATCCTGTCAAGGCCGGATGTGGCCTTCCGCTTCGTCAGCCAGGGCAAGACCGTCTACCACAGCATGGGGGACGGAAGCGTGGAATCTGCGCTCTACAGCCTCTACGGGCGCGAGGCGTTTGGCAAAATGCGAAAGGTGAGCGGCCACATGAACGGCGTGCTGCTCTCCGGCTATGTGGGCGCGGGGGACCTTGCCCGCGGCAACCGCCAGCAGCAGTCCTTCTTTGTCAACGGGCGCTTCTTCCGCAGCCAGCCCCTCAGCCGCGCGCTGGAGGAAGGCTGCGAGGGACAGGTGATGGTAGGGCGCTTTCCCATGTGCGCACTGTTTTTGGAGGTGCCCGTTCAGCAGGTGGATGTGAACGTGCACCCCAACAAGCTGGAGGTGCGCTTCCAGAACGAACCCGCCGTGGCCGAGGCCGTGCGCACGCTGGTGAGAGAGGCCATGCGCGGCGAAACGCTGGGTGAACGGCTTTCGGTGGCGCAAAGCACCCCTTCCAACGTGGAACCCAAAGCCGATTTTTCTCTGGTCAGGCTGGACAATCCCCTCGATGGGCAGGTGACGCCTCCGGCACAGGCAGGCGGCCCGCAAAGCGGCGCGGGACCCGTGGCCGATGCCGCGTCGGAGCTGCGGCACCCGGTGCTGACCGAAGCTCAGAAACAGGAGCTGGCTGCCCTTGAGCCTGTGGTGATTCCTGATGCGCCCGCGAGGTCCGCGCTGGGCCAAAGCGCAACCCCTGCGGGCATTGCCCGCGCCGCCCTGGGCGCGGCGATCCCCCTGCCCGTGGCACCTGCAGCACCTGTTCGGGAACGGCCCTCGTCCGGCCCGGTACCTCCCGTATCCGGCTGGTTTTCCGCCGGCCCTGCGCCGCGTCCGGCCGGAGTGCCGGAAAAGCCGGCAACGGCCCCGGCTGCGCTTCCCGGGAAACCTGCCGCGTCTGCGCAGGCAAGCTTCCCGGCATCCGGTCCGGCCTTCCCGTCCGCGCCTGAAACGGAGCAGCAAACCCTTGCGCCGCAAGATCCGGCACAGAGCGCGCCGCTTCGGCTGGTGGGCATCGTGTTCGATACCTACTGGATCTTTGAATCGGGCGACCGGCTGCTCCTTGTGGACCAGCACGCCGCGCATGAGCGCATGCTTTACGATCGGCTGATGGAACGTTTTGAGAAGGGAACGGTATCCCAGCAGCTGCTATCGCCGCAGCTGGTGCGGCTCACGGCGCACGACAGGGCGCTGGTTTCGGAGTTTGCGCCGGTGCTTGCGGACGCGGGGTTTGAGGTGGAGCCCTTCGACGATACCTGCGTGGCGGTCAAGGCCATTCCCACACTCTTTGGCGAAAACGAATCCCCGCGCGAGCTGCTTTTGGAGGCGCTGGACGAATGGCAGGCCGGGCGCGGGCAGGTCACGCGCGAGCGCATGCGCCGGCGCGTGGCCCAGATGGCCTGCAAGCACGCCATCAAGGGCGGCGACCGCCTCAACGAAACGCAGGTGCGCGGCTTTTTGCAGGAGATTTTGCAAAGTGATTGCATGCCCACCTGCCCACACGGCCGCCCCATCGTGACCGAGATCACGCGCTACGCGTTGGAAAAGCGCTTTAAGCGTGTGCAGTAAAGGGGGACGATTCCATGGAGAATAAGCCCCCCGTGATCGCCGTTGCAGGCCCTACGGCCAGCGGGAAGAGCGATCTGGCCCTGAAACTGGCCCGGTGCCTTGGGGGCGAAATCGTCTGCATGGACTCCATGCAGATCTACCGGCGGATGGACATCGGAACCGCCAAGCCCACGGCGCAGGAGCAAGCGCTTGTGCCGCACCACATGCTGGATGTGGCCGACCCCACCGAAGCCTACGCCGTGGCCGACTATGCCGTTGCGGCGGAACATGTGATTGACCAGATCATATCGCGCGGCAGGCTGCCCATTCTGGTGGGAGGTACGGGGCTGTATCTCAAGGCGCTGATGGACGGGCTGTCGCTGGGCGGCGCGGGCGGGGATGAGCGTCTGCGCGCCGAGCTCAACGCCCTGGCGGATGAGCCGGGCGGAAAAGAACGCCTGCATGCCCGCCTGGCCGCCGTGGACCCCGAAACCGCCGCCCGCCTGCACCCCAACGACCGCCGCCGCGTGATCCGCGCCCTTGAGGTATACGAGCAGACCGGCGTTCCCATGAGCCGGCAGAATCACGCCGCGCAGGACCGCCCCTTCCGCGTGCTGCCGCTGGTGCTGGAATGGCCGCGCGAACTTCTCTATGCCCGGCTGGAAACCCGCGTGCACCGCATGATGGAGATGGGGTTGCTTTCGGAGGTGCGCGCCCTGCTGGAAAGCGGCGTCGCGCCTGCGGCCCAGTCCATGCAGGGCATCGGCTACAAGGAGCTGATCCCTGCGGCCATGGGACAGGGCGATGTGGACCGGGCCGTGTGGGATATCATCGTGCACACGCGCCATTACGCCAAGCGGCAGGGCACATGGTTTCGTGCGGAAACGAGATGCGTGTGGCTGGATGCGCGCGATTCGGACGCGCTGTTTGACCGGGCCATGGAGCATGTGCAGGCCTTTTGGAACGATGCAAAGGAGCAAGACGAATGAAAAAGATCATTGAGGCGGCAGAAAAGCGCTGCCAGCCCATGTTTGCGCGCATCGACGAGATCGCGCTGGAAAACACCGCCAAGGTGCTAGACGCCCTGCAGCGCCACGAGGTGGCGGCGCGCCACTTCGCGCCCACCACGGGCTACGGATACGACGATATCGGCCGCGACACGCTGGAAAAGCTCTTTGCGGACCTGTTCCATGCCGACGCGGCCATCGTCCGTCCGCAGATCGCGTCGGGCACGCATGCGCTGTCAATGTGCCTGTTCGGGCTGCTCAGGCCCGGCGACGAGCTGCTTTATGCCTCCGGCGGCCCCTATGACACGCTGGAGGATGTGATCGGCGTGCGCGGCTGCCCGCCGGGATCGCTGCGCGAAATGGGTGTGAGCTATGCCGAGGTGCCCATGGGCGCGGACGGACGGCTGGACCTTGCCGCCATCCGCGCAGCCATGAAGCCGTGCACCCGCGTGGTGGCCGTGCAGCGCAGCCGGGGCTATTCCTCGCGCCCCAGCCTCATGCCCGAGGATGTCGCCCCCTTGTCGGAGATGCTCAAACGGGACTTTCCCGACGCGGTGCTCATGGTGGATAACTGCTATGGCGAATTTGTCTGCACTCAGGAGCCCACCGAGTTTGGCGCGGACGTGTGCGTGGGCAGCCTGATTAAGAACCCCGGCGGCGGCCTTGCGCCCACGGGCGGCTATATCGTGGGCCGACAGGACGTGATCGACCGCGTCAGCTACCGCCTGACCGCGCCGGGCATCGGCCGCGAGGTGGGCAGCTATGCGGGCAGCTATCAGCCTTTCTATCAGGGGCTGTTCCTCGCTCCCCATGTGGTGGCGCAGGCCGTGCGCACCTCTGTGTTGGCTGCCGCCGTGTGCGAGGCGCTGGGCATGCGCTCCACCCCTGCGCCGGATGACCGGCGCACGGACATCATCCAGGCGCTGGAGCTGGGCACGCCGGAGAGGCTGATCGCCTTCTGCCAGGGCATCCAGATGGCCTCACCCATCGACAGCATGGCCCTGCCGGAGCCATGGGACATGCCTGGTTACCAGCATCAGGTCATCATGGCGGCGGGCACGTTCGTAAGCGGAGCGTCCATCGAGCTCAGCGCGGACGCGCCCATGCGCGAGCCCTACACCGCGTTTTTGCAGGGCGGCCTCACGTACAGCCACGGCAAGCTCGCCCTCACCCGCACCTTTGAATACATGCAGAAGAAGGGCCTTCTCTAAGGGTTCTGCCCCCTCCCCGCCGCGCATAGACTATCAGCGCAGGGAGGGGATTTTTTGTGAACCGTCAAACACAGGTCAAAAATATGAAAGTCCGCCGGGAAGGCGCGCTTTTGAGCGAGGAAGCGCCCCGGACAGGCGCGGAGCTGACCGAGCTGCCTCAAAAGGACGGATGGGGCAAACGGCTGCTCCGGGCGGATAAGCTGGTGCGCAACCTGGCCGTGGTGGGTGCGATGCTGCTGACGGTGATAGCGGTGAAGAACGCGGGTTCGCCGGACGCACAGAGCGTGTTTGGCGCCCTTCAGGCCAGCACGGAGATGGAATGGGACGAAAGCCTGGGAAAGCTGAGCTTTGTGGGCGGCATTTTGCCCGACGGCATCCAGGCCGTGTGGAGCGAAAGGGAAACGGTCACCGTCTTTGAGCCCATGGCAGGCGACACCGTGCATGCCTGGAGCCAGTCGGAGCCTTACATGGCCTTTATGAGCGCGGTGCGGGATGTGCGCGCCGTGGCTGACGGCGAGGTGATGAGCGTGGCGCACGGGCTGGAGGAGGAACGCATCCTGCGCGTCCGTCACGATGACGATACCGAATCCATTTATGGCAATCTGCTCACCTGCTATGCGCAGGAGGGCGACCGCGTCTATGCGGGCGACGTGATCGCCACCACCATCGAGGGAAAGCCTCTGGTGTTTGAGCTGCGCCGGGATGGGCGCTCCATCAATCCCGAAGGGCTGCTAAAGCCCATTCCCGAATGATGCGCCTCAAGCTGCGTGCGCATCCGGCGGGCGCGGTATGGCTGGGTGCATGCTTTTTGTTGTCACCCAGCCATGTGGTGCTGGCGGCCGTCGCCGCGCTGACGTGGCACGAGGCGGCGCATGTGGCGGCCATGGCGCTATGCGGGGTAAAGCACTGTGTGGTGGAGCTCACGCCCTTTGGCGGCATGGCCGACGCGGCCTGCTATGAGCGCCTTTCGCCGGGGAAAAAGGCGGCCTCCTCGCTGGCGGGCGTTCTGGCCAGCGCGGTGGGAGCCTGGCTTTGTCTGCGCTTTGCGCCGGATACGCCCTTTTGGCATGCGTTGTACCTGGCCAATGCGTCTTTGGCGGCGTTCAATCTGCTGCCCGTGTGGCCGCTGGACGGCGCGCGGGCGCTGCTGGCCGGCGCCGAACGGCTGGGTGTGGAGCGCCCGGCCCAACGCGTACTGACGGGTCTGGCCTATGCGCTGGGCCTTTCCATGGTCGTGCTGGGGCTGTATGGCGCGTGGCTGGGGCATGTGAACCTGTCGCTGCTGTGTGCGGGGCCGTATCTGGCCTATGCGGCGCACGCCTCGGGCGTGGCGCAGTCGGTCCGGCGCATGCAGCGCGCGCAGGATGCCGCGCGCAAGCTCGCAGAGGGACGCATGATGCCCGTTGGCGCCTACGCCTGCGCCGGGCCGCCGTCTCGATTGACGCTGGCGCGGATGGCCGGCCGCCTTTCGGACCTTCGCTATCATCTGCTGCTGGTGGTGGACCCCGATACCGGACGCATCAGCGAGAGCATGACGGAGGGTGAACTGACCCAAAGGCTGTTTCATACGCAGGAGCAAGCTCAAGGCAGGTAAGCATTCCCTGCCCAAAGAGCATGGACAAACAGGGAAACGTGTGGTACAATCCAAAATAGTTACGAAAGTATTACGAACCATGCGAGGGAGGAACGACCGAGATGCCAAAGAACGTAGGGGAGAGGCTGCGCGCAGTGCTGGCCCTTTGCGCAATCGCCGTCATGCTGGCGGCAGGCGGCGCGCCTTATGCCTCCGCCGCTTCGGTAAGCGACGTGCAGGTGGCTTCCGCGCCGCTGAGCACGCGGGCCTCTGCCATGAACGGCATGGTGCGGGTGTATCTGTCCTCGCTGGGTAATCCCTCCCGGCTGGATTTGACGGTGGTGGGCAACTACAGCATTTCCACCACGGGCGAATTCATTGCCAGCGGCAGCTCGCTCACGGTGGGTTTCAGCAGTTCCACCGGTGCGATCACGCTGACCCATAACGGGGTCAAAACCAACATGGGCACCAGCTTTTCCCTGCGGCGCCACAGCGCCAGCGGCACCAACGGCATCAAGATCAGCCAGGCGCGCGAAAGCAACAATCCCTATCCGGGCGATCTGACCTTCAAGGCCGTTTCCAGCGGCAGCGGTTATACGCTTTATACCATCGCCAACATCTATATCGAAAATTATCTCTATGGCGTGCTGCCCTACGAGATGGGCAACTCTACCAACATCGAGGCCCTCAAGGCACAGGCCGTGGCCGCGCGCACCTATACCGTGCGCATGATGCAAAACCGCGCTTCCGGCCTCTACGACGTAAAGGACACCACCAGCGATCAGGTATACCGCGGCACGCCGTCGGGCAACGCCAACTGCGTGGCCGCCGTGGACGCCACCAAGGGCATCGTGCTCATGTACGGCTCCAGCTACATCACCACCTATTATTCCGCCAGCAACGGCGGCCAGACCGAAATCGATCGCTCCGGCGGCGCTTACGCCTACATGAAGGTCAAGGACGATCCCTTCGACTATGCCAACCCCAGCTCCACCGTGAAGAAGAAAACCGTATACGCCGATCTGACCAGCTCGATGAACTCATCGGGCCTCATCAGCCTGCTCAAAACCAAGGCCGTGAGCAAGCTCAGCAGCATGGGCTATTCGGCCACGCAGAGCAACACCACCTTGCAAACCCTCAAAAACGTGACCGCGCATACCCCCAAGTACGCATCTCCCAGCCGTCTGTATACCAAGATGGACTTCACCTTCACCGCCTCTACCCAAAACAGCGCCGGAAGCTCCGCCACGGCCACCGTGACCGTCACCTGCGATATTTTTGACGAGTTGGAAAGCCTTCTTTCCATGGGCATTCAGTCATTGGACAACGAGCTGTGGAGCGTCTCCAAAAGCGGGTCCAACTTTGTGCTGGAGGCGCGCCGCTACGGCCACGGCATGGGCATGAGCCAGCGCGGCGCCATGTACATGGCCAAGCTGGGCTATACCTACGATCAGATCCTTGGGTTTTATTATGATGGCTGCAAACGGGTGCAGCACAGCTTTACCAATACCATTTTAAGCGCTGATTCCACGCAGGAACAGGTCACCGTGGAACCGCCCGCGGAGCTGGAGGAAGAGGACCCAAGCGCCTGCCGGGGCACCGTGAAGCTGGTCAGCGCCGGTTCCGCGCTGGCCATTCGCAGCGCCAAGTCCACCACCGCGCCGCTCATCGGCACGGCGGGTAACGGCGCCATCGTGGACGTGCTGTCCAACGACGGCACCTGGTGCTTCATCCGCTTCGGCAGCCTCAAGGGGTATGTGCCCAGCAATGCGCTGTCCATCTCCGGCACGCCCACGGGCACGGAGGAGACGGCTACCTCCATCATCGGCTTTGCCACGGTCACGGCGTCGGACTTCGTCAACCTTCGGGAAGAAGGCAGCATGAGCGCGCGCGTGGTCAGCACCGCGCCCTCCGGGGCCGTGCTCACGGTGTTCAGCCAGTCCGGCTCCTGGGCCAAGGTGCAGTACAACGCCACCGTGGCCTATGCCAATACCGGCTTTATCTCCGCCGTTACCGCCACCTATCCGTCGGATGCGGTATCGTCCGGCAGCGCCACGGCGACCGTGAGCACATCGGACGGTACCGGCAGCGTCAACCTGCGCGCCTCCGCCTCCACTGGCGCGCAGGTGCTCGCCCAGATTCCCTCCGGCACGCAGGTGACCGTCTCTTCCGACGACGGTTCCTGGTGCGTGGTCAGCTATCAGGGCATGACCGGCTACGTGATGTCCGTGTATATCTTCTACACGGGCGAAAGTCTGGAACCCGGTACAGGCGGTACGCAGGAGGGAGCAGGCGGCACGGGGAATGAGGACGGCGGCCAGGGTGACGGTGTCACCGAAGGCGATACGCAAACGCCCGCCGTGCGCACGGCCATCGTGACCACGGAATACGGTTCGCTCAACATGCGCGCGCAGGCCAGCGCGGGCAGCCAGATTTTGACCACCATCCCGTGCGGGGCGCTGGTGGAAGTCACGCAGGAGGGCAGCATCTGGTGCGGCGTGCGCTACAACGGCATCAGCGGCTACAGCATGACCTGCTTCCTCACCTTTACCGACGGCGGCAGCACGACCCCCTCCGTGCCGGAGGGCGGCACCACTGCCGTGGTCACCACGCAGAGCGGATCGCTCAACCTGCGTCAGAAGGCGCGGTCGGGCAGCGCGATTCTCACGCGCATTCCGCAGTATGCCACCATCGCCGTGCATGAGCGCGGCGCGGAATGGTGCCATGTAACCTATAACGGCGTGACGGGTTATGTGATGACGGTCTTTTTGACCTTCCAGGACGAGCCCATGCCCGACATGCCGGACGATTCCACCGATGAGGGTGAATCCGGCGGCGACGCCGATGCCAACGACCCCAACGAGCCCATCGTCACCCCCGAACCCGGCGGGGATGACGCGCTCTATGCCGTGGTCACCACGGTGTCAGGGTCCCTCAACCTGCGCCGCGACGCCCTTCCCGGAAGCCCTGTGCTGGCCCGGATTCCCAAGGGCACTACCATCCGCATCGACGAGCGGCTGGCGGCCTGGAGCCGCACCACCTATGGCGGGCAGACCGGGTATGTGATGAATACCTACCTGACTTTCCATCAGGGCCAGCCGGAAATCTCCGGCGGCACCACCGCGGTGGTCACCACCGCTTCCGGGTCGCTCAACCTGCGTACCGAGCCGTCGCTAAGCGGGGGCGTGGTCGCCCGTATTCCACAGTATGCCACGGTCAACGTGCAGCAGCGCGGCGACAGCTGGTGCTACGTGGTCTACAACGACACCATCGGCTACGTCATGACCACGTACCTTACCTTTAGCGGCGATTCCGCCCAGACCCAACCAGACGGCGGCGATGCTTCCGGCGAAAACGGTTCTGGCAACGGGGACAATTCCGGAAACACCGGAAATGCCGGTGGCAATTCCAGCGGCACAATGACCGCCTATGTGCAAACGGCGTCCGGTTCGCTCAACCTGCGCGAGCAGCCCGGCAGCGCGTACCGGGTGCTGCGCACCATTCCGCGCGGCAGCGCCGTCACCGTGCTCAGCTACGGTGATCCATGGTGCCAGGTGACCTATGGCGGCACCGAGGGCTATGTGATGACCTCGTTCCTGCGCTTCGATACTCAGCCCACCCTGCCTCAGGAGCCGGATACGGACAAAGATCAGGGCGAGACGGACACAAGCGGAAGCAATGGTAGCAGCGGAGAGACGTCACAGCCGCCCACGCCGACGCCCGCTCCTCCGCAGGAGCAGCCGGATGAAAGCACCGCTGTCACCGCGTGGGTCAACACCGCTTCCGGCAGCCTGAACCTGCGTTATTCCCCGGACAGCTCGGCCCAGATCATCGGCACCATTCCCCGTCTGGCGGCGGTCAAACTGCTGGTGGAGGGCAAGGAATGGAGCTATGTGGGCTATAACGGCCAGTATGGCTATGTCATGACGCGCTATCTGACCACCACGCAGCCTACCGGGGATGATGGGAGCGGCTCCTCTTCCTCCGGAAGCGGCGGGCAGACGGGCGGCTCGTCCTCGTCCGGTGGTACCTCCCAACCCTCCGGCGGCGGCAGCGAAGGCCAGCAGATTCCGGACGGGATGGCGGAGAACGGCGGTATCATTCTGGATATCACGCTCCAGGTTCCGAATTCCGCAACCTATGCGACTGCCGCACCCCAGAGCGGGGATGCGCTGCGCCTGTGGACCATGTGCGCTGAAAGCGGCGATCCGCTTGCCTCCGTACCTTCCGGCGAACAGGTGGAGATCATTCTCACCGGCCGCAGCTGGTGCCTGGTGCAGTATGGAACCGTGCAGGGCTATTGCCAGACCGCCTATCTTGAGGTGGTGCCATGACCGAAAACCTGCTTAAACCCGGCGAACGTCTGGACGATTTGCAGCGCAACGGATTGCACATCATTCAGCATCCGCGGGCCTTCCGCTTCGGGATGGACGCGGTGCTTCTTGCAGATTTTACCCGGCTCAGGCCCCGTGAACGGGTAGCCGATATGGGAACCGGCACCGGTATTTTGCCGCTGCTGCTCAGCCAGAAACAGCTGGACGCCCGTTTTGAAGCGTTTGAGATCCAGCCGGAAATGGCGGACATGGCTCGGCGCTCGGTCGCGCTGAATGGGCTGGAGGAACGAATCCGTGTACACGCGGCGGACATGCGAGCCGCTTGTGAGCTTATCGGACGGGAGAGCATGCATGCAGTGGTGTGCAACCCGCCCTATGGCAAGCAGGGAGGAACGCTTACCAATGAGACGGCCTCTCTGCTGCTGGCGCGGCATGAGACGGACTGTACCATCCAGGACGTTACGGCGGCCTGTGCCGCCGTGCTTCGCACCCACGGGCGGCTGAGCATGGTGTTTCCGGCGGCGCGGCTGCTTGAGCTACTGGATGCCATGCGCCAAAGCCGGCTGGAGCCCAAGCGCATCCGCATGGTCTGCGCGCGTGTGGACCGCGCACCGTATCTAGCGCTCGTGGAGGCGATGAAAAATGCCAAACCCGGCCTGTTGTGGATGCCGCCATTGATCGTCTACCATCAGGACGGAAGCGAGACGGATGAACTGAGGCGCATCTACCATCAGGCATGAATGACGGAGCGGCGTTCTTTGCGCCACAGGGCCAGAATGCCCACGTTCCACAGCAGAATCAATACCTGCCCGACCGCCTGCGCGGCGATAACGCCGTACAGCCGCAGGCCGGGCATGGCGGCAAGCAGACAGGTCAGCGCCAGCGTCGCACCGGAAACCGCAACCGCTCCATACATGGAGCGCTTTTGCTGCCCCAGCGCGGTGTTGACGGCTCCGATGAGATGGCTCACGGCAAACAGCGCAGTCAGCGGCGCGCCTGCGCGAAACAGCGCTGTCAGCTCCGCCATACGGTAGACGGTATTGGCCAGAACCGGCGCGGACAGATAGACCAGAGCCGTGCAACCCAGCGCTACCGGCAGGCAGGATCCGAGACAGGTCAGAATCAGCCGTTTCAGCTCACGGGGATCATCCTCTGCCTTGGCGATGCGGGGAAGCGCCACCATGGAAAGTGCGCTGGTAAAGACGCAGGGCAGCATGAGAAGGGGCATTACCATGCCGTTGAGCATGCCCAGGCGTGCGGTGGCTTCCGCCGCAGGCAGCCCGCTCGCCTGAAGCCGGATGGGAATCAGAATGGCGGTCAGCGACCGAAGCAGCGTCTGCACCAGGCGGGAAAGGGTGGCGGGCGCAGCCAGGCGCAGCACGGGCTCGCGCCAGGCGGCGGCCTGCGCGGCGCCGTGCAGGGGAATGCGCAGCCGCCAAATCACAAAAATCAGACCGATGATTTCCGCCAGCATGGTAGCGACCACCGGCACAGCTGCAAGCCATGCCGCGGTGAGGCGGCTGAGCCAGGTCAGCAGGAAAAAAGAAAGAATCAGTCGGGCCGCCTGTTCGATCAATTCGCTCATGGCGGGTTCCAGGCTGCGCTCCATGCCGTAGCAATATCCGTTGAACGCCGCGGAATACCCCAGAATTAAAATGCAGGGCGCGCTGAACCACAGCGACGGAAGCACCCGCACGTCGCCCATCCAGCGCGCCAGCAGCGGTGAGAAAAGCAAAAGTGCGGGAATCAGCGCCGCGGAGGCGACCCTAACCAAAAACACGCCTGCCAGCAGCGGCTTTTGCTTTTCGTCCTTTGGCGCACGCGCGGTCATGCGGCTGATGGCCAGGGGCAGCCCTGATGTGAGGGGGGTGATGGCCAGCATGTGCACGCCCTGCGCAAGCTCGGCAATGCCCATGATCTCCGCACCCAAAAGCCGGGAGAGCATCACGCGCATCAAAAGCCCCAAGGCGCGCACAACCGCATTGACCCCGGTGAGGAATACCGTCTGTTTTTTCGCGCCCACAGCCTTCATCGCCTTCGCCTCCACAGGGCAGGGTATGAGGCGGCGCGCCGGGGCATGACCTTTTCATTGCCAAATTGCCGTGCGTGAGGTATAATGCCCACAGGCATCAAGGGAGGCGACGCAATGGATAAATGGGATATTCGCTTTATGAAAATGGCCTATCTGATTTCGGAATGGACCAGCTGCAACGTGGAGGGACGCAGCATCGGCGCTGTCATCGTCAAGGACAAGCGCATCATGACCACGGGCTACAATGGGGCTCCCGCAGGACTCAAAACCTGCAAGGAGCGCGGCGAATGCATGCGCCGCAAACTCAACATTGAATCCGGCACGCGCGCGGAGTTATGCTACGCCATTCATGCTGAGCAGAACGCCATTTTGCAGGCGGCCAAGCTGGGCATCTCCATTGAAGGGAGCACGCTGTATTGCACCCATCAGCCCTGCTCAGTGTGTGCCAAGATGATTATCAACGTGGGCATCCGCCGGGTGGTGTACCAGCAGGGTTACCCGGACAAGTTCTCGCTGGAAATCTTCGACGAGGCCGGTGTGAAGCTGGAACAGTTTAACGAGCCGCTGGACTGAACCTCACGCATGCAAAACACGCGGACCATGCTTCTTGCGCATGGCCCGCGTGTTTTTGACTGCGGCGGCTTAGCGTTCGCTTTTTTCCAGCGAAGCCCGCACAGCGTCCAGATGACGGCGCACCCGCTCCTGTGCCGCTTCCACGTTGCGCGCGCGCAGGGCGTCCAGAATGGCGCGGTGCTCGCGGATCACGGCGGCGCGG
>OHAV01000683.1_pt1 | contig 12910 bp, 10 predicted proteins | sample 1577271 | NCBI WGS metagenome assembly OHAV01 (sample SAMEA3879537, study PRJEB24766) | human gut metagenome | biome: human-associated habitat; feature: feces | place: USA | collected 1985/1987 | reverse complement strand
CACTGAAGATATTTACCTTACTTTTTCCGGAAGTTGTTACAGAAAAGGTATCTGCATTGATATTGGCTATATCTATTAATGTAGCATCCAACAATGTAGAGAAATCTCCCTTTCCTGTGAAATTATATAGATGAGAGAGTGTATGTTCAGGTTTAAGTCTCGGCACAGAAGCAGGCAAATAACTGAAAAGGTCTTCTACCTCTTCCTCTGTAAATGTATCATATTCGGCATCCCACTTTTCTGCTTTGCTTAGCCGTTCTCCGTACATTTTATCTCGCTTGGCTTCATAGCCGAACTTATCATTAAAGAACTTGTACAGAAACATTTCTGTGACAATTTTATATTCGCTTCCTGTTCCTGCCAAACCAAATGCACCTGTTGTACTTTTCAAAGAATCAATCAGGGCAATCGTTGATTCTGTTATATTTATATCGCTCATAATCAATATGCAAAATTACGTTGTTGGAAATATTCTGTTGTGATAAGATTGTTGATATATTTACGGTCTGTCAAATTTGCCTTAATTCCAAGGTCTATTAATTTACGACCAATAATAGCCAATACATCACGCTTAAAGGCATCTTCATTATCCAAAACATTGATATTCAAGAATAACATATTGTCTATTTGAGACTTCATCTGTGACAGATTCTCGGCTATTTCATATTCGTGTGCAGATATAATAGGCTGTTCACGTTTTTGATTTTCCTCCTCAATCCGCTTGTGAATACGAACAAAACGCTCATCACCCTTATATTTTTTCTTCAAGATATTATTCCGTCTGTTTATTTCCCGAATCTTTTTCATTACATTATCCATGTAATCAATGCTGTCTTTTGCATCTTGAGTATTTTGCGGAACAAAACCTTTTTTACGGAAATATGCTCGGAACTCATCTGCAAGGATGACATATTTTTCTTCATTCCTATCAAAATTGGCATCAAATTCAGTTTGTACCTTTTCGCAACGCTCACGAATATCATTGACAACAATTCTCAGTTCCTCAGATATTCCCTTTTTGAACTCAAATTCCAATTCTGACAGAGCGACATTGATTATTCCGGCAACATCTGCTTTATGCTCTGTACTTTCAAACAGATTCATCCTCTCTATGCGATGCGTAACCTCTGTAACCAAAGTAGGAATACCACCAAAAGCCAAAGACTCTATTTTTTCTTTCAATTCATCATCACCAAAGGCTCTGACTTGATTCAAAATAGCTTTAGCATCATTCAATACTGACCGTAGTTCATAGAGCCTGTCTTTATCCTCAATTTCATCAATTTCCTGTCTGAACTCTTCCGGATTATCGCAAGTGAAATTAAAGAGAATACTCTTGATTTCTTTCATTTTCGCTATTATCTCTTCCTTATCTTCGATAATAGCATTACCAACAGGCTCGTCCTGTTGGATCTCCTTAATATCCGCTGTACGGTTTAATTCTCTCAGATAGCGGTCATTTGTAGAATCAAAGTTTTCCTTTATATCTACAAAGTCAACCACATAGCCATATTTAAAATCTTTATACGGACGATTTACACGCGTAAGAGCCTGTAACAAATCATGACCGTCAAGACTACGTCCCAAATATAGTTTCTTCAACCTGGGAGCATCAAATCCGGTAAGCAACATTTGATTGACAATCAGTACATCTACTGTCTGCTGCTTCTTATATTCTTCAATATATGCCTTTCTTTCTAATTTGTCTCCTTCATCATGCAATATCAGAGAGGCACGTAATGGTTTGGCATGACCATACGCAACCATTGGCTCTGCTACCATTCCCAACTGTTCTTCCCATTTATCTTCAATGCGCTGCGCAAATCTAAAACGCTGCTGCCATAAACGAAACATTTCACGAGCCTGTGGATTTGTTTTGCACACGATCATTGCCCCGATAGAATCATCAGCTTGTTCTTTTCTGAATCTTCGCAAATCAGAAATGATATAATCAAGCAAAGCATTCAGGTAACTTTCATGCTCAATTATTTTATTTTTGTCTATATCACTTTTCTTGACCTCTACGTTTCCAGCCAATTTATCAAGAATGCTCTCAATACGCTCTTTATAAATGGTTTCTATCGGTTCACGCATCAGTTTTAGCGTATAACCATCCGCTATCGACTTATCATAATAGTAGGTGTCAATGTAATCACCAAAGACACGCCAAGATTCTTTTTCTTCTCGCAACAAAGGAGTTCCTGTCAATGCGATTTTTACAGCATCCTTATCAGCTTCCAGAAGATTTGCAAGAAAACTACCCTGTGGACTATATCCTCTGTGTGCTTCGTCTATAAAGAATACACGCTGAAGATTAGTATTATAGCCTGACTCTATCTGTATTTTAGTGGAATCCTCCTTAAATTTCTGTATGTTTACAACCATTATTTCCGCTTTACCCTCACTGTTCACTACAGGGGTGGTATCGCGGATATCTTTCATTAAATCATCCCGACTATTGACATTCCTTACGACTAAGCCACGTGCAACAAACTCATCACTCGCCTGCTCCATCAGCGCAATACGGTCCACTATAAAGTAGAATTTAACAGCCGTCTCGCGTTTTGCATAATAATCGGTCAAACTACGAACTGAATAATACGCCAATGCTGTCTTGCCACTGCCTTGTGTATGCCATATTATTCCACTCTTGACACCTTTAGATAGTTTTTTGCGAATAGCCAATGATGCAAACAATTGCTGATAGCGCATCACATGTTTTTCAAGAGTTGTGATTTTACTGCCATCTTCCAGCTCTATAGTTCGATTAACATACGCAAAGCCATATCTTAACAGAAACAAAAAACTCTCTCGGCAAAGCATTGATGTCAAAACACGATTCGTTGGAGTATCTACCTTCTTATTGGTTTCATAATCGGGCAAGTTTTTAATAACGATACAGTTCCTATGTTTGAGAACCTGTTTTTCTGAATCTTCCGTCAACGCTAAATATGGATATTTCGACACGAAAGTAGCATCAGCCTCTCTAAACACATTAAAGAAAGCTCTCTCTTTTGCTGCACAACAATAAAATGCACCTTGTATCGGAACTCTGTTTTCATTATCGTATTCCTGATTATTGGAAAAAATCATCAATTGGGTAAGATTGATAAAGCGACGAAAACTCTTGCTCCGCATCCGTTTATTAATCCTATCCCGCTCTGCTAAAATTCCATCGTGATTATTAGGCTTCTTGACTTCGATAAAAGCTAAAGGCAAGCCGTTTATAAAGCACGTAATATCCGGACGGAAGCTATCACCGGATTCGACATTTTCGCATGTAAACTCTGTCGTAACGTGCCATTCATTATTATTCGCATCAGCGAAATCTATCAACTTCACACCACTGTTGGAAGAAAGCATAGTATAGAATTCCTTGCCCAAATCATCATTATTCAAGATTCCGACAATTTTATCCAGTAACTGGCTGCATTCCAAGTCCGTCAAAGCAGGATTCAGACGTTTTACTGAACGGATAAAAATATCCGTCAAAATATTCGTTTGGGGATTGTATGATGTTAAATCATCCAAATATGTATAACCGAGCTTGCAAAGATGCAATGCAGCCGGGACTTGTACTCTTGTATTCTCCGTAAAGTTTTTCATTGCATTTTACCTTTCCTCTTTATCTGTTATCAAATCCTTTAAATCCACCTGTAAAATCTCAGCAATCCGCTGAAGTGTTTCCAAATTCGGCTGAATTCTATTGCACGCATAAGCATTGACCATGCTAAAACTTTTATCAAGTTGCTTGGCTAACCATGTCTGGGAGATGCCTTTATCCGACAAAACAGTCTTTATTTTATTTAGCTTCATTGTTTAATGCGATTTTATAGTGCAAATATAGCGAATTATATTCGATAATGGTGTATATTTGCATTAAGAAAAGGCTATACTTAAATAAGTTATACCTCAAAACAGTTGAAATTAGACATATTTATGCAAAATCTTCGATTACGAATATAACAGTAAGTACAACTATCCTCAAAATCACTGAAGTTGAATAACAATGGGAAAGACTGTAACAACATATTTAATCGACGGAGATCCTAAAGGAACTCAATATGCATTCATTAGCAACAAAATTTGCCAAATGTTTGTCGTACCACGTTCTAATCTCTCCTATTTGAATACACAAGAGAAATTACAAAAACCTGCATTCTATATATTACTGGGGGAAGATGAATCAACAAAACCGCAGGCATATATAGGTGAAACGGAAAATTTCAAAGAACGTGTAAAAGACCACGACAGCAAAAAAGCGTTTTGGCAAAAAGCACTCATATTCGTATCGAAAGATGCCGATATGACTAAAGTTGATGTGCAATACCTAGAACATAAAGCGATAGCCGAAGCCAAGAAAGCAAACGCTTTTGTTTTAAGCGATAATAAACAAATCCCTAAAGCACCGAATCTACCAGAGCATCAACAGGACTCAATGGATGAATTTTTCGAAGATGTGAAGTTTCTGGCATCATTTATCGGTTGCAATATTTTTGATGTATCACAACCCAAAGAAGAACATCTATTCTACACCAAAGGTAGAGGATGCAATGCAAAGGGCTTCTATAGTTCCGATGGCTTTACAGTCCTAAAAGGAAGTACTGTTGCCAAAACAATGGTTCCGTCTTTCAACTGGAAAGAAAAACGAGAAAAAATGCTTCAAGATTACACTTCTACTGAGAACGAAATATTGGTATTGACATCAGATAAAACTTTTTCAAGTCCCAGTACTGCCGCAGATTTCTGTATTGGTAGCAGTAATAATGGCTGGTTGATATGGAAAGACAAAGATGGAAACACATTGGATTCAGTTTATAGAAAACAGCTGGATTAATAACATATCAATTGGAAGCATATATGGAAGAAAAAGGATTGTTTGGAAATTAGCAGGAATGTAAAATACACAATCAATTGAAAATCAATCTATGTCAAAAGCAAAGCTAAAAAAACACTTGTTGTCACTTACAAAAGAACAGATAACCGACATTGTTCTTGAACTATACGATGCACGTAAAGAGGCAAAAGATTATCTGGAGTTTTATCTTGCCCCAGATTGCAACGCTGAATTAGAAAAGAGCAAGAAAGCTATCAGAAACGAGTTCTTCCCAACTCGTGGATTTTCCGAAAAGCCGTCATTTGCCAAATGTCGAAAAGTCATTTCCGATTTTCAAAAGCTAAAACCGGAGCCGACCACTGTTGCCGATTTAATGTTGTTCTATATCGAACAAGGATGCGAATACACACTTGAATTTGGCGATATGTGGGAACAGTTCTATACAACACTGGAGGGAAATTTCGACAAAGCTATGCGCTTTATCTTTCTCAACGGATTGTTAGCCTGTTATTACGAACGGATTGAAAAGCTTATTGATAGCGTATCGGATTGTGGTTGGGGATTTTATGATACATTACAAGATATTTATTCTGAATATCGGTAGTGTTTTTAATCTTTGATAAAGCCTTGCCCTACACAAAAAAGTAAGGAACTGAACCTGTGCGCATAATGGCACAGATTTAGTTCCTATCCTGTCCCTTTAAACTACTCCATTGATTCCCGAATAATACGCAAAGTTTCTTTCTTATACTCTTTGCGGTCATATTCAAATCCTCTGCACATCCAGCAACTACACGGAGTTCCTGTAGTTTTGTAAACTTGTGCCCATTTGTCTTTTGCCAACTCAAACCAATGAGGATGTTCATAATAGCTTCCATCCTCACGAATGATGCAATGACCATAAGCGGCATACAGAATCATACGAGTCTTAAACACACGAGCCATTTGTTGGCGTCTCCACAATTTATTTCTTTTGTCCATCGTCTCTTTCTATTAAAGTTAGGATGAACAATGATGTTACTTTGGTGAGACTTAATATATCCATAGCATAATACCTTTAATGTTATACCCTTTCGGATACAAAATTAAGACAAAACATCAACAATATACCAGTATGGGTATAATTTGTTTGTATCTTTTAGAGGTATGTAATACGCGCATACATTTTTTATGCGAATAATTCAACCTTATTACACTTTTCCCAACGTATATCACCCATTGCACATTGCTCTACACTTTTTCAAGCGAATCAAACGTAAACCTTACAAAAGTTTTCAGGTTTTATGACCGATTCTATCATCCAACACCTTCTGGAAAATAAAAAACACACCGCAAACCACAGAAATTCCAAGAAAACCACTACCTTTGTATTCAACAAGTGTTCTGTAACATACCTGCGGAAATGCCCTATCATTCAACACCTTGTATCTGATAGCGGACATTCGCAAAAAAGGCTAAAAGAAAGCGGTACAACACATATATGCAAAGCTATGAAATACAACGATTTGCATTTGTCCCCACATTCTGTGTATTTGTCAAAACAGAGGTTGTACCGATTAAAATGAACAGTCACTGATAATCAGTGATGTAAATATGCTGCATCGGCAAATAAATCTAATCATATATACCCAGTTATCCCCAAAGCGAAAACGATGAGAGATTTTTCTTTATAGCTAGCTTAGGATGTTCAGTTCTCCTATCTCCCATTTCAAAACAAAGGCTGTCCATTATCTAATATGTGACAGCCTTTCTATGAAAGTTTTCTTCAGATAAATATCATACTTTTTTCATAAACTCCTTCGGTGTTTTTCCAAAATACTCCTTATACCTGCCTCTGAAGTTTTTCAGATTTCGCATACCCACCATTTCAGCAACCATAGTCACAGAAAATTTTCCGCTTTCCAAAAGTTCCCGTGCCTTCTCCATCCTGATTCTCGAAATCAAATATTTGGGTGCTTCTCCCGTCAACAACTTCCACTTATTATAAAAGGTTGTCCGGCTCATGCACATCCTGGAGGCAATATCATCTACTGTCAAATCCTCTTTATCCATATTCTCCATAATGTAAAGCTTCACTTCATTCAAAAATGCCAGATTGGCATCCTGCTGAGCCCGCTCCATAGGTTTCGTTAAAAAATCTTCTCCAAAAACTTTCTGAAGAAATGTCTTCCGAAGAAAACGGCTATTATTTATCAATATGGATATTTCCACTTTAAGGTCCTCCAGATTAAAGGGCTTACATACAAAGAGATCAGCCTGAGAAGAACAACGCTTTTCCCGCCGTTTCACATCAATGTGCGACCCCATCAATATCACCGGAATAAAGGAGGTGTCCCTCGACGTCTTCAGTTTAGAAGAAAGTTCCTCACCGCTCATACCTTTCAACATGATATCACAAATCACCAAATCCGGATACTCTTCACATATTACCTCCAATGCTTCCTGACCGTCATCAAAGTTCCTCACTACAAAACATTCCGATAAACGTTTCTCAAGATAATCCTTGAATCCCTTGTCATTATCAGCAAGTATCACTAAAGGTCTATCCATATTTTTTTTCTTCGAGAAACCATGGAAAGCCATTTCCGATTCATTCACCTGAAAAGTGTCCGGAATATTTAAGGATGTATACACCCCCGAAACCGCACACGAACATCTTATGGGAAATCGAAGCAGAGCCTCCTTTTCCAAAGTCAGTATTTTCCCGTCACATATATTCATCAACTTGTCAAAAAACACACCGCCCATGCCATACTGCTTGCCATGCAGAGGTCGCAGAATAGGAAGCCGCGACGAGTACCATCTGCAACATTTCAGAAATCGCTTGTTGCCTGTATCCTTAATCCTGATTGCCCAGTAATCTCCCTTCAACGAAACCTGCATCGAGAGATGCGTTTCCGGCAGAGAACACTCGATGGCACTCAATACAAACCGGTCGATAACCGGAGATATCTTTCCCGGATCAAACCAAGCGCTTGCATAGTCAAAATCCGGAACCAAATCCAGCTTCATCTGCAACCCGGCCACATGAGACTGTAAAAAAGACACTTTCTTCCTCATAAATGCGCCGATTTCATGTTCTGCAACTACCAGGCTACCAGAATTGCCAAATAGTCGTTTCAACTCCATCAACGCTATCAAGTGCTGCTCCAGCCCGCCTATATGATGAAGTGCAACAGCCAGTTCCTTCTTTATGTCTTCCGGACAGTCTCCTTCGTAAACTGCCCCTAACGGTGTCTTAATCAAAGAAATGGGATTACGTATGTTTTGAAAGGTATCAATGAAATACTGATTTCCCTCTTTCAGTAAATCTCTTTCTTCACTGATACAGAGTAAATGGAACAAAAGCCAACATAATATACAGATTCCACTAGCCACTATTGGCAGAACAGACCAGGGAACCTTATGATATACGCCGATGGATAGCAGGAAAACGCATAATGACACTACTATTATTATTATCGATAAATGTTTCATACTATTATAAGTTTAAGTAATAATGATTCGTACTAATATATACCCGAGTTTTCAGTCAATAGCAGGATAATCCCAAGTATGTCATCAGGAGGCGGTCTAATGGGGGAACGGCAGGTTCCTTGAATCATCGAATTCACCTTACCAACCCTCGTTTGCTAGCAGAGCCTGCATTCCGTCCACCTGCATTTCATACCCAGCAACTCTCTAAACCATTCATTTCCCATGCCCAACGTATCTTTAAATATCAATACAACATTCCGCTTATCCAAGATAGCTCCAATCAATTATTCTCAAACAAAATAATAGTATAACAAACGGAAAGGCTAAAAAGATGATACCACTTCACACATATTCTTATCATACTCACATATCTTGCGCATGAAACAGAAAGACATTATCTTTGCAGCATGAAACAAGAACTGAAAGAAAACGGAGGATTACCGGCACATATACTCTGGACACTTGCTATCGTAGCTGGCGTGTCCGTAGCCAACTTGTATTACAATCAACCCCTGCTTAATATCATGCGGCATGAATTGGAAGTTTCTGAATTCAAAACGAACCTCATTGCCATGATTACACAAATCGGATATGCGCTGGGATTATTGTTCATCGTCCCATTAGGAGACCTCTATCGACGCAAGAATATCATCCTAACGAATTTCTTCCTACTCATATTTTCCCTTCTAGCCATTGCCATGGCACCGAACATCTACATCATCTGGGCAGCATCACTCATTACCGGCATCTGCTCCATGATACCCCAAATATTTGTACCGATTGCCTCGCAATTCTCACGCCCCGAAAACAAGGGACGGAATGTAGGTGTCGTCATCTCAGGATTACTGACTGGAATACTTGCATCACGTGTTGTCAGCGGATTTGTGGGTGAAGTGCTTGGCTGGCGTGAAATGTACTTCATCGCCGCTGGAATGATGTTACTATGCGCTATCGTTGTATTAAAGGTACTACCGGACATACAACCGACTTTCCAAGGCAAATATTCCGGGCTGATGAAGTCTCTTTTCTCATTAGTAAGAGAATACCCCTCTCTACGAATCTACTCGATACGTGCAGGACTGGCCTTTGGCTCATTCCTTGCCATGTGGTCCTGCCTTGCATTCAAAATGGGAGAAGCCCCGTTCCATGCATCCAGCGATGTCATCGGCATACTAGGGCTCTGCGGCATTGCCGGAGCCTTAACCGCATCTTTTGTAGGAAAATATGTAAAAAAGGTAGGCATACGCAATTTCAACTTTATCGGTTGCGGAATGATTCTGCTTGCATGGGCCTCGCTCTTTTTCTGCGGAAACAACTATGCAGGTATCATTACCGGTGTCATTCTTATAGACATAGGCATGCAATGTATCCAACTCAGCAACCAGACCAGTATTTTCGACATCTACCCGTCTGCCTCCAATCGGGTAAATACGATTTTCATGACCACTTACTTCATCGGCGGCTCTTTGGGTACCTTCCTTGCAGGAAGCAGTTGGCAGACTTGGGGATGGAGTGGCGTGGTCGGCACCGGCGTTATTTTAACAATAATATCGTTGTCCATCACCCTTTACAGCAAGAAATAACAAGGATACTATCATTTTTCCAAGCAAACGCAAAGATTTGATAATTTTTATCATGCAAAGGATAAGGAAGATATTGAACAGAATTGTTATACCTTTGTCGCATCAAACTATAAACGACAGATTGATAATAGATTCGTCAACCAGGCATAGTCAAAAACAACCCTATGAATTCAGCAAAGAAAATACCCTCTCCACTCGTTTCTCTATTTCCCATCGCTTTTCTCGTAGGAATGCTGTTCGCCACCATCCATACTTTCGGAAGTGACGCCTTGAGTGGAGGAAGCCAGATTTCCCTGCTTGCCACCACTGGTATGTGTGTCTTTATCGGCATGGCTTTCTACCGCATCCCTTGGAAAGATTATGAACTTGCCATCACCAACAACATTTCAGGTGTTGCCACAGCTATCATTATTCTATTGATTATCGGTGCTTTGAGCGGCACATGGATGATAAGTGGGGTGGTACCTACCCTTATATATTATGGTATGCAGATTATCCATCCGAATTTTTTCCTTGCTTCTACCTGCATTATTTGTGCATTGGTATCAGTAATGACGGGAAGTTCATGGACCACTATCGCCACCATCGGTATCGCCCTTTTGGGCATAGGTAAGGCACAAGGTTTTGAAGAGGGATGGATAGCCGGTGCCATCATTTCGGGAGCCTATTTCGGAGACAAAATTTCACCGTTATCGGATACCACAGTCCTTGCCTCATCCGTAACGGAAACACCGTTATTCAGCCATATCCGCTATATGATGATCACCACCGTCCCCTCTCTCCTCATCACCCTTGTCATCTTTACAGTAATGGGACTCACACACGAAACGAACAATACACAACAGATCGCGGAATTTACGGCAGCATTGGACGCCAAATTCAACATTACTCCCTGGTTACTGGCTGTTCCCGTGATTACGGGAATACTGATTGCCCGGAGAGTGCCTTCCGTCATCACACTCTTTCTCTCCACTCTGCTGGCAGGGATATTCGCCTTCATCTTCCAACCGGGACTACTGAATGAGATAGCGGAAGGTGGGAATATGTTCAAAGGGATAATGATGACATTCTATGGCAGTACCAGTCTACAAACTGACAGTGACATGTTGACAGAACTGATTGCCACACGAGGTATGGCAGGAATGATGAATACCATCTGGCTCATCATCTGCGCCATGTGTTTCGGTGGAGCCATGACGGCAAGCGGCATGCTAGGAAGCATCACTTCCCTATTCGTCCGCTTCATGAAGAATACAGCCAGCATGGTAGCATCCACCGTATGTTCCGGATTGTTCCTGAACCTTGCCACGGCAGACCAGTACATCAGCATTATCCTCACCGGAAACATGTTCAGCAACGTTTACGCAAAGAAAGGCTACGAAAGCCGGCTACTTAGCCGTACCACGGAAGATGCCGTTACCGTCACCTCCCCGCTTATCCCATGGAATACCTGCGGCATGACGCAAGCCACCATTTTGAGTGTACCCACACTGACCTACCTTCCCTATTGCTTCTTCAACCTTATCAGTCCGGTAATGAGTATCTTTATTGCTGCTATCGGATATAAAATAATTAAAAAACCGGTGAACAATCCTGGATAGGCATTGTTCTTGCAATAAACTTATAACGAACAATTTATTTAAACCTAAACAAAAAAAGATTCGATTATGAAAAAGTTTATTGCATTAGCAGCAGTAGTATTGGTAAGCATGGCAACAACGACCATGTATGCACAAGAGAGTAGAGCTGAAAAGCGCGCAGACCGTAAAGCCCAAAGAGACGCAGAACGTGCACGCCTGAAAGCTGAAGAACAAGCACAGGATGCCATTTCGTACGATGACGCAATGGCGGCCTTGAAAGCTCACCAGTTCGTAATGGAGGCAGACCAAGTGATGTTCCGCAACGGACAGACCGCATTTGTAAACTCCAACACCAACTTCGTATTCAACACCGTATACCCAGGTCCTAACGGCATTGGCGGTGTAACAGTAGACGGAACCGTATCGGACATCCAAATGACTACCGACAAACGGGGCAACGTGAATTGTAACTTCAGCATCCAGGGTATCGGCATTTCCGCCCAGATATTCCTTACGCTGACCGATGGCGGGAACAACGCAACCGTAACCATCAGCCCGAACTTCAACTCCAACACCATGACTTTGAGCGGGAACCTGGTTCCGCTGGAACAATCCAACATATTCAAGGGACGTTCCTGGTAAAACCCTTATATAAATATATATATTCCCACTCCGCCACAAATCACACTAAAAAGTGTACATTTGTAGCGGAGTTTTTTATATACCAATGTCATGAGAGAATTTATCATTGCAGACAATCAAGATATCACCAAAGCAGGCATGATGTTCCTATTGGGCAGACAGAAAGACACCTCCCTGCTGCTGGAAGCCGACAACAAGGCAGAACTGATACAGCAACTACGCCTGCATCCCACCGCCGTTGTCATTCTGGACTATACCCTTTTTGATTTTTCGGGAGCTGAAGAGCTAATGGTACTTCACGAACGCTTCAAGGAAGCCGATTGGCTACTCTTTTCCGACGAATTGAGCCTACCGTTCCTGCGCCAGGTATTGTTCAGCAGCATGGCATTCGGCGTAGCGCTGAAGGATAATTCCAAAGAAGAGATACTGACCGCACTACAATGCGCCTCACGCAAGGAGCGATTCATCTGTAATCACGTCAGTAACCTGCTGCTCGCAGGCAACGGTTCCTCCTCCCCCACTCATCCTACCATCAAAGATGATTTACTGACTACTGCCGAACGGAGCATCCTAAAAGAGATAGCCCTGGGGAAAACAACCAAAGAAATAGCTGCCGAACGAAACCTCAGCTTCCATACGGTAAACAGCCACCGGAAGAATATCTTCCGGAAACTGGGTGTAAACAATGCGCACGAAGCCACCAAATATGCCATGAAGGCAGGCATCGTAGACTTGGTGGAATATTATATATAAATCTCCCCGCTCCCGACACACAGCCGGGCATCAGCATC
>OHAV01000649.1_pt1 | contig 13450 bp, 9 predicted proteins | sample 1577271 | NCBI WGS metagenome assembly OHAV01 (sample SAMEA3879537, study PRJEB24766) | human gut metagenome | biome: human-associated habitat; feature: feces | place: USA | collected 1985/1987 | reverse complement strand
CGCCGTCGAACTACAAGAGCAAATCAACAACTTCAATAAAGGTATTTTTGTGGACGGCTCCGAGATGAAAGTTACCAATACCCCGTTTTCATACGGTGTGGCGTGCTATCCGGAAAAGCATGAAGAAGCCCCCAACATGGATACAGACATCTACTGGCTAAAGAAGAAAATGGAAATGGGTGCAGAGTATGCCGTGACCCAGCTCTTCTACGACAACCGGAAATATTTCGACTTCGTGGAACGTGCCCGTCAAGCCGGTGTCACCATCCCGATTATCCCGGGCATCAAGCCCTTCAAGAAGTTGTCACAACTCAGCATGATACCCAAGACGTTCAAAGTAGATTTGCCCGAGGAACTGACCCAAGAGGTTCTGAAGTGCAACACCGATGCGGAAGCTCAGCAAGTGGGTATCGAATGGTGCGTGCAGCAGTGCAAAGAGCTGATAGCCCATGGCGTCCCAAGCCTCCACTTCTACTCGGTAGGAGCTACAGACAGCATCAAGGAAGTAGCCAAACAAATCTACTAAACAATGGACAATCAACAGTTGACAATTGACAATAGGCAGTGTCACAAGTAATAACTTATAACTAATTAACCCGTGTTCAGTTTCAAGGACATAATAGGCCAAGAGGCAGCCAAGCAAAGGCTGATACAAGAAGTGCAGGAAGGACGTATCCCCCACGCACAACTCTTCTGTGGCCCTGCCGGAGTAGGAAAACTCCCATTGGCACTTGCCTATGCCCGCTACATCTGCTGTCCCAACCGGACGGAAACCGATGCCTGCGGTACTTGTCCCTCCTGCGTAAAATGGAATAAGCTGGTGCACCCGGACGTACACTTCGTATACCCTATCGTCAAGAGCGCCAAAGGGAAAAAGGAAGTCTGCGACGACTATATCGCCAACTGGCGGCACCTGTTGCTGAACAGCCCCTACTTCGGGCTGAACCACTGGCTGAACGAGATGGATGCCGAAAACGGACAAGCTATTATCTATGCCAAGGAAAGCGACGAGATAACCCGCAAGCTGAGTCTGAAATCCAGTGAAGGAGGTTACAAAGTCACCATCGTATGGCTACCCGAAAAGCTGCATGAAGTATGCGCCAACAAGCTGCTGAAACTGCTGGAAGAGCCACCCGAGAAAACGATATTCCTCCTCATCTCCGAAGCTCCGGAAATGATACTACCCACCATCCTCAGCCGCACGCAGCGCTTCAACATTCCCAAGATTGAAGAAGCCGACATAGCCGAAGCCCTGCAGCAGAAGTACGGAGTGCAGCCCCGCGACAGCGAGACGATAGCCCACCTGGCAAACGGAGACTTCATCAAAGCATTGGAGACCATCCATCTGAACGAAGAGAACGAACTGTTCTTCAACCTCTTTGTCAGCCTGATGCGACTCTCCTACCAGCGCAAGATACGGGAAATGAAACAATGGAGCGAGCAGCTTGCTGCCATGGGACGCGAACGGCAGAAGAACTTCCTGGACTACTGCCAGCGCATGACCCGCGAGAACTTCATCTACAACCTGCACCGCAAGGAGATGAACTACATGACGCTGCCCGAACAGAACTTCGCCACCCGTTTTGCCCCCTTTGTCAACGAACGGAACGTCATGGGTATCATGGACGAACTAAGTGAAGCGCAACGCCACATCGAGCAGAACGTAAACGCCCGCATGGTGTTTTTCGACTTCTCTCTCAAAATGATTGTTTTATTGAAACAATGAAAAGTGGCAAAATAATGAAATGCAAAGTATCAAATCGTAAATAGTAAATAAATAGATGATGGAATTTAAACTACATAACGGAAGCGGAGGTCTCTGCTGCAAGAGTTGCGGCAGGCAGGACAAGCAACTGAACACCTACGACTGGCTGGCAGACATTCCGGGCAATGCCGATGAGAGCGAGCTGGTAGAGGTTCAGTTCAAGAATACCCGCAAGGGATATTTCCGCAACAGCAACAAGATACCTCTGGAGAAAGGCGACATCGTAGCCGTAGAAGCCACCCCCGGACATGATATCGGTGTGGTGACCCTGACCGGACGTCTCGTGCCGCTGCAAATGAAGAAAGCCAATATCAAGTCTGAGGCAGACATCAAACGCATCTACCGCAAGGCGAAGCCCGTAGATATGGAGAAGTACAACGAGGCAAAAGCCCGCGAGCACGCCACCATGATACGCTCGCGCCAGATTGCCCTGGACCTCAACCTCAACATGAAGATTGGTGACGTGGAATACCAGGGAGACGGCAACAAAGCCATCTTCTACTACATCGCCGACGAGCGTGTGGACTTCCGCCAGCTCATCAAGGTCCTTGCCGACGCCTTCCGCGTGCGCATCGAGATGAAACAGATTGGCGCCCGCCAGGAAGCCGGACGCATTGGTGGCATCGGTCCCTGCGGACGCGAACTCTGCTGCGCCACCTGGATGACCTCCTTCGTGTCGGTATCTACCAGCGCTGCACGCTTCCAGGACATATCACTGAATCCGCAGAAACTTGCCGGACAATGCGCCAAGCTGAAGTGCTGCCTCAACTACGAAGTGGACTGCTACGTGGAAGCACAGAAACGCCTGCCCTCACGCGAGATTACCCTGGAAACCAAAGACGGCGAGTTCTTCTTCTTCAAAGCCGACATTCTGAGCAACCAGATAACCTACTCAAGTGACAAGAACATCCCTGCCAACCTGGTGACCATCAGCGGCAGACGCGCCTTCGAGATTATCGGTTTGAACAAACGTGGCATCAAGCCCGACAGCCTGATAGAAGAAACCCATCGTTCCGAGCCCAAAAAGCCGGTGGACTTGCTGGAACAAGAGAGCCTCACCCGCTTTGACCGCAGCCGGAAAGGCAAGAGTGGCGGTGACGGCAACGGTGGCGAGAACAGCAACAACAGCCGTAACAAGAGAAAGAAAAAGAGTGGAAACGGTCGTCCGCAAGGAGGTGAGCAGCAGGGTGCTCCGCAATCCAACAACCAGAGAGAACAATCCAGGCAAGACCGGCAACCGAGACAGAAACAAGACCGGCAAGCACCCAAACAAGGTGAACAGCAACAAGGCGAACGTCAACAACGGAACAATAACAACCGTCGTCCGCCCCGTAACAATAAGCCCAAACCTCAAGGTGAAAGACCTGCCCAAAATGACAAACCGGCTCAAGAATAGGAATCTCTGCCTGAAAGGTATCATACTACTGTTTGTCGCAAGCCTGCTGAGCGCTTGCGACAAACAGACCGTATACCATTCCTTCCAATCCCTCCCCACCGAAGGCTGGCTGCGCGAAGACACGCTCTCTTTCGACGTGAAGGTCACCGACTCACTGACCTACTACAAACTGTCTTTGGAAGTTCGTAACCGAAGCAACTACCCCTATCAGAATCTACCTCTATCCATCTGCTACACCACCGCAGATTCCATTCCGTCACCCACGGACACCATACAGCTAATCCTCGCGGACAAAGAAGGAATCTGGAAAGGTGACGGCTGGGGAGGTCTCTATCAGACTGCCGTTCCCGCAGGAAGCGTTCGAATCGGCAAACCCGGCACCTACCTCTTTAAAGTGGCCTATACGCTACCGGACGAAAGGCTGCAAGGAATCAATGACATCGGCATCAAACTGAAGAGATAGGAACTCCCTATTGTTCTTTATTACCTTCTTCTAACAACCACCTCAGTCTCCCACTCACGTCTCCTTGAAGCGGAAACGGGCGGGGTATCATAACTTGCCCTCTTACCTCGTAGCGTTACGTCTTTTACGCCAGGATGTAACGACCGTTACACCAGCATGTAAAGGGCGTTACAATATAGCGTAAAAGTCGTTACGATACAGCGTAAAGGACGTTACAATGCGATGTAACGGCCGTTACATTACGATGTAAACAATGTGTAAATGCAATGTAATGATAATCAAGTCCATTCGTATGTCCCACAAGGAAACGGTCATAACTAAATTCGGCGATTACGTCCCGCATCAATCCGCAGAAAGATAAACAGCAAGATTGTGAATCCCCAGAGAGAAGAACCTCCGTAACTAAAGAAAGGCAACGGGATACCGATGACGGGGGTCAGCCCCAGCACCATGCCTATATTGATGAATAGATGGAACAAGAATATACTAAGCACAGAATAACCATACACCCGGCCAAAGGGAGATTGCTGCCGCTCGGCCACGGCAATCAGCCGTAAAATAAGAATAAGGAACAGTAACAGTACAGCCGTGGACCCTACGAATCCTTCCTCCTCACCCACGGTGCAAAAAATGAAGTCCGTATCTTGCTCCGGCACATACTTCAGCTTTGTCTGCGTACCATTCAAGAAACCTTTGCCGGTCAGCCCCCCGGAGCCGATGGCTATCTTCGACTGGTTCACGTTATAGCCGGCACCAGCAAGGTCCTCTTCCATACCGAGCACCACCTTGATACGTATCTGTTGATGGGGCTCCAGCACTTTATTGAAGAAGTAGTCGCTGGAGTAGAGGAAACCTATCGAACCCAAAGCAAACAGCCCAATCAGAAAATAAGATAAATGGCGCTCGCTTAAAGAAAGAAAGACAAGATACCCGACAACAAGTGCACAAAGCCCCCACTGCACCCACACCAAGTTGAAGGGTACCACGTATTCCGAAATCAGATAAGCCACGAGCAGCACTCCCAGCGAACCGCCGATAATATTCCGTGTGGGTTCCCAGCGCTTTTTATAAACCCACACCATACCTCCGGCAAAGAGCAGTACCATCAGCAGTACGGCAAATTCTCCGATAGGCGTCGGTGTATCGGCAATCATCACCGCATCAAAACGGATGCCCACCACAAAGTAGGCCACTGCACATATACCCGAGAACAGTACCACGCCCGGCATTCCCTCCCGATAAAGCATCAGGAAAAATGCAGAGTACACCAATGCCGAACCCGTCTCCCGCTGTAGGATAATCAGCAACATGGGGAAAAGAATCAAGAAAGCCAGCATAAGGGAGCTTTTCCAATTCTTCATCGTAAACGAGTAGGCGCTCATATACTTGGCAAGCGCCAGCGCCGTGGCAAACTTGGCAAACTCCGCCGGCTGCAAACTGACCGGCCCCAGAATGAGCCACGACCGCGACCCTTTCGTGTCGGGCGCAATGAATATCGTGACAATCAGCAACAGCATCAGCCCTATATATATAAGGTAGGAGAACATGTCATAGAGGGAATCATCCAGCATCAGCAGCACAAACCCCAGCCCGAAGGAACATATAATCCAGACAAACTGCTTGCCGGCACGCGTAGAGAAGTCCAGAAAGTCACGGTCACCATAATCATAACTCGCCCCACAGACACTGAACCAGCCGAATACAATCAGCAGCAGGTAAACGACAATCGTCACCCAGTCCAATGATTTCCATATGCTATCTCTCCTTGTCACCAATTTATTTACGATTTTACTATTTACTATTTACTATTGAAGTCACTCACCGTTCATCCCTAACCCCTAATCCTTAATCCCTAATCATCATCTCTCCTCATCTCCGTAAAGTATCACCCGGTTACTGAATTCTTCCGCCCGTATCTCATTCTCGGGCGACAGCTTTCCATGCAGATACTGGTCCATCATCATGGCACCGATAGGTACGCCATACGTGGCACCGAAACCACCGTTCTCCACATAGACGGCAATGGCTATCTTAGGGTTGTCCATCGGGGCAAAGCCCATAAAGACAGAATGGTCCTTGCCGCGGTTCTGTGCCGTGCCCGTCTTTCCGCAGACCTCCACACCCGGCAGGATGGCTCCCGCCATGCGGCAAGTGGCGCTACCCGTACTTCCGTCTACAGCGGCACGCATGCCTTTCACCACCATTTCATAATATTCGCGGTCGATGGTGGGATAACGGGGATTGCGATAGATGCTGTCCAGTTCATTGTCTTCTATCTCCTTCACGATGTGCGGAGTAATGAAATGCCCCCGGTTGGCAATGGTGGCACCCAGATTGGCTATCTGCAACGGGGTGGCGAGAATCTCTCCCTGCCCGATGGAGATACTAATCACCGTCAGACCGTTCCACGAACCCCGATAGGGCTTGTCGTAGAACTTTGCATTCGGTATCAGTCCACGCTGTTCGCCGGGGAGGTCGGTACCGAGCCGATAGCCGAAGCCCTGCGATACCATGTGGTCTTTCCATACGGTAATGGCATTCTGCGGCGAACCGTATTTTTTATCACCGAACATGCGATACAATCCCCAACAGAAATAGGAATTACAAGAGGTAGCGATGGCAGGAATCAGCGACAGAGGCGAACCATGTCCGTGACATCCCACATGAAGGCCTTTATGATTGAAACCATGCGCACAAGGGAAAGTCGGATAATCTTCGTGGATAATCTCTTCCTGAAGGAAAGTCAGTGCCTGCGCCGTCTTGAAGGTGGAGCCCGGCGGATAAGCTCCCATGATGGCACGGTTCAACAAAGGCTTCCGCTTGTCCATCTGCAGCAGGCGGTGGTTCTTTCCCCGCTGGCGCCCTATCATCAGATGAGGGTCAAAGGTAGGCGAGGAAACCATGCACAGAATCTCACCCGTAGCCGGTTCGATGGCCACAATGGCACCGATTTTGTGTTGAAGCAGCCGTTCGCCCAACATCTGGAGGTCAATGTCGATGCCTAGTGTCAGGTTCTTGCCGGGTACGGAGGAACGGTCCAACTGTCCGTCCATGTAGTGTCCCTGGATGCGCCCGTGAGCGTCACGAAGCAGAATCTCCACCCCCTTCTCTCCACGCAGATACTTTTCATAGGATTTCTCGATGCCTTGCTTGCCTATATAGTCTCCGCGAATATAATAGTCATCGTTCTCAATGTCTTTCTTGGACACTTCGCCGATGTCTCCCAGCAAATGGCCGGCAGAGTTATAGGTATATTGACGGATAGTACGCCGCTGAATATAGAAACCTGGAAATTTGAACAGCTTCTCCTGAAACACACCGCACTCTTCGGCAGAAAGCTGCGTCATGAACACCTGATGGGTGTATTTGGAATAACCGGGGTTCATCCAGCGGTTCTTGACGTCCTTCATCCGTTTGTCAAACTGCTCACGGGTAATGTTCAAGGCACTGCAAAGGTCGAGTGTATCCAGCTGCGTCACCTCCCGAGGCACAAACGTAATATCATAGGCAGGCTGGTTAAACACGAGCAACTTACCGTTACGGTCGTAGATAGCCCCCCGTGATGGATATTGTATCTTGTTCAGAAAAGCGTTACTGTCCGCGTTCTTCTTGTAGTCATCAGTCATGATTTGCAGGTCGAACAGCCGGAACACGTAAATAAGAACGATGACAATAGCCGCCGCTCCAATTACATATTTCCGCTTTTCCAGTGTATAGTCTTTCATCAATTCCTAATCCTTAATCCCTTTATCCTTTCTTTCTTATTCCCTCAACAGCCATAATGCAGGTCACAGTAAGCAGGGTACTTGCCGCAATTCTCAACAACAGCGTACCAATATGGGCAAAAGAGAAGAATTCGAGGGTAAGCAACAAGCCGTGATGTATCAGCACACTCACAACCAGATATTTCAGGAAAGGAAGAATCCCCATTGTACGGATGGCCGGAACCAGTGTATCCAGCGTGTCACGAGGCACGAACAGCCGCAGGAAAGTGGGGCGCAAGAAAGCCAGCAACACCGTAGCGGCAGCGTTCATCCCCGGTGTGTCGGAAAAGACGTCGACAGCCAGCCCTAAAAAGAATGCCCACAACATCAACGCATTGCGGGGAGTGTCCGACTCAAACTTCAGTATCAAGTAGATATACAGAAATGGAGTGGCATATCCTGCAATATGCACATTGTTCAATATCAGCACCTGCAACAGTACCAAGCCTATGAACCATCCTATTTTATGCAGATAATTAATTAACAACGCTAATGAGTTATAAGTTACGAGTTACAAGTTATTGAGTGTATAAGTTATAAGATATAAAGATGATTAATCCCTAATCCTTAACCCCTAATCCCTAATTTCTTAGTCACTTCTCGTCCGCCCTCGACTCCAATGCCTTTTGTTCATCCTGCCCGTTGCGGGAAATGACGCGCACATTGCTCACCTTTCCAAAGTCCGTAGCCAGCTTTATCTTCAACAGATACGAAAGCCCGTCGTGCGAGTCAGACATGTCATCCACCGTCCCCACCATGACACCTTCTGGAAACACGGTGGAATAGCCGCTGGTCACTACTGTATCTCCCAGATTGAATTCGGCATGCCGGGGCAAATCCTTCAGATAGGCAAAACGGGAATTACCTCCCTCCCACTTCAAATAACCGAAATAATCACTGCCCACAATCTTACAGCTGATGCTTGACTTGCTGTTCAGCAACGGAATGACCAACGAGTAATGGGGAGAGGTCTTATACACAATACCCACCACGCCATTGGCATCTACAACTCCCATCTCAGGACGGATACCTTCTGTTGTTCCACGGTCTAAAGTGATATAATTGTCAGCCTTGTTCAAGCTGTTCTTTATGACATTCGCCTTGAATATCTGATACTCCGTAGGAGCAAGCCGTTCCATGCTGTACAACCTGGCGGAGTCCAATCCTTTCTCCTTCAAGACATTTTCCAGAAACAAAAGCCGCTGCTCCAGCCACATGTTGCGGTCGAGCAGGTCTTCGTTGGCCGTCTTCAAGTGGAAATAGGAAGTGATGCCACCCGATATTTCATAAACCTTCCCCGCCACGCCATTGGCAGAGGTGAAATACACACTCTGCTGGTAATGATTAAAGCGAAATAATAAAATAAAACTGGCAACCTCTAACAGAAGAAAGAGGAACCAGTAATTATATTTAATGAGAAAGTTTAATAAATTTCGCATTACCGCATCAAGAATGAGAAGCGGTCAACGTTCTTCAATGCCACGCCCGTACCTTTGGCAACGGCATGCAAGGGGTCTTCCGCAATGTGGAACGGTATGTTTATTTTATCAGTCAGACGCTTATCCAGTCCACGAAGCAATGCACCGCCACCGGCAAGATAGATACCGTTGTGAACGATGTCGGCATACAATTCGGGAGGCGTATTTTCCAATGCGCTCAAGATGGCTGTCTCAATCTTAGAGATAGACTTCTCCAAGCAATGCGCCACTTCCTGATAGCATACCGGCACTTCCATGGGCAATGCCGTGATGCGGTTCGGACCATGAACGATATAGTCTTCAGGAGCATCCTCACCGAGTTCCGTTAAGGCAGCACCCACATTAATCTTAATACGCTCAGCCATACGCTCGCTGACCTTCACGTTGTGCTGGCGGCTCATGTATTCCTGAATATCGGCAGTCAAGTCGTCACCGGCAATGCGGATGGAGTTGTTACTTACGATACCTCCCAAAGAGATAACGGCAATTTCCGTAGAACCACCACCTATGTCAACAATCATGTTGCCTTCGGGAGCCTCTACATCGATACCGATACCGATGGCAGCAGCCATCGGCTCGAAAATCAAATAAACGTCGCGCCCGCCGGCATGCTCGGCAGAGTCGCGCACGGCACGCAGCTCCACTTCGGTACTGCCCGAAGGAACCCCGATTACCATGCGGAGTGACGGAGAGAAGAGACGGTTACGGTTGTTCACCATCTTGATAAGTCCGCGTATCATCTGCTCGCAGGCATAGAAGTCGGCAATCACACCGTCGCGCAACGGACGGATGGTACGTATGTTTTCGTGGGTTTTTTCATGCATCAACTTCGCCTTTTCTCCTACGGCGATCATCTTATCCGTACGGCGGTCCAAGGCTACAACCGAAGGCTCATCCACCACGATTTTCCCGTTCGTGATGATAATGGTATTGGCTGTACCCAAGTCCATTGCTATTTCTTGTGTAAAAGAGAATAATCCCATTCTTGATTCTTGTTTTTAATGTTTAAAATGACGGATACCGGTAGTCACCATTGCCATGCCATGTTCATTGCAGTAAGCAAAAGACAAATCATCTTTCACTGAACCACCCGGCTGAATTACAGCTGTAATTCCTTCTTTATCGGCAATTTCCACACAGTCAGGGAACGGGAAGAAAGCATCCGAAGCCATTACTGCACCATTCAGGTCGAAACCGAATGATTTAGCTTTTTCAATCGCTTGCTTCAATGCATCCACACGTGAAGTCTGTCCCACACCGCTTGCCAACAGTTGTTTACCCTTCGCCAGTACAATAGCGTTTGATTTACTATTCTTGACAATCTTGTTAGCAAACAGCATATCCTCTACTTCTTCCGGAGTAGGAGTCTTGTCGGTCACTGTTTTCAAGTCGGCTACCGTTTCAATATTAGTATCTTTATCCTGCACCAATACGCCGTTCAACAAAGCACGGAACTGCTTCTTCGGCAGTTTGGCCTCCTTACGTACAAGAATGATGCGGTTCTTTTTCTGTCCCAGGATTTCGAGTGCATCCACATCATAATCCGGTGCGATAATCACTTCAAAGAAAATCTTGTTAATTTCTTCTGCTGCTGCCTTGTCAATGACACCGTTAGTAATCAGTACACCACCGAAAGCAGATACAGGATCACCTGCCAATGCATCTTTCCAAGCCTCCAACACAGTAGGACGGGAAGCCAGGCCGCAAGCGTTATTATGTTTCAGGATAGCGAAAGTAAGATCCTCGAACTCGTCGATCAAGTCAACGGCAGCGTTGATATCAAGAAGATTGTTATAAGAAATTTCTTTTCCGTGAATCTGATCGAACATTGCCTCCAGGTTTCCGTAGAAATAACCTTTCTGATGTGGATTTTCACCGTAACGAAGTTGTTTCTGGCTGTTCACCGAACAACGGAAGGCAGAACCTTCGCCGGCATCGAAATAATTGAAGATAGCCGAATCATAGTGAGAAGAAACGGCAAACGCTTCTTTTGCCATCCAACGGCGTTCTTCGAGTGAAGAAGTGGCTCCGTGCTCCATTAACATATCCAGCAACGGCTTATACTGAGCCTGAGAAGCTACGATAATTACATCGTTGTAATTCTTGGCTGCGGCACGAATCAAAGAGATTCCGCCTATATCTATTTTTTCAATAATATCCGCTTCAGATGCACCGGAAGCAACAGTTGCTTCAAACGGATACAAATCAACAATTACCAGATCTATTTCAGGGATCTCATATTTCTCAATCTGCTGCATATCTTGTTCCAGACCGCGACGACAAAGGATACCTCCGAAGATCTTCGGATGTAATGTCTTCACTCTACCACCCAAAATAGAAGGATAAGTGGTCAAATCTTCCACCGCCTTACAGGGATATCCCAACGATTCAATAAACTGACGAGTTCCCCCCGTTGACAGAAACTCTACTCCCTCTTCATGAAGTTTGGTAATAATTTCGTCCAAACCTTCCTTGTGGTATACAGATACCAGTGCAGTTTTTATTCTTTTAGACTCTGACATTGAATTGCTTATTAAGTATTTGACGCGCAAAGTTACGAAATATTGTTTATCGTACGTAATAATAAGGTGTGAATTAATAAAAAAAAGCGTTGACTCTTCCGGAGGAAAAGCCAACGCTTCTTTGCGCATACAGTTTCTATTCAGAATTTATTACCAGATAGATACTCGTTTTTCTTTAGGTACGAACATCGAATCCTGTTCGGTGATTTTGAATGCTTCATACCAATTCTGGATATGAGGAAGAGCACCGTCCACACGCCATTTGCCTAATGAGTGAGGATCAAGTTTGGTCAATCGGAGAATCTCTTCCGGACGGATATTTCCTGCCCACACATTAGCGTAAGCCAGGAAGAAACGTTGTTCCGGAGTAAATCCGTCAACAACTTCCAACGGTGCGGTTTCCATTGCTTTCTTGAAAGCATGATAAGAAACTTGCAGTCCACCATGGTCTGCTATGTTTTCTCCCAGCGTTAGGCTACCGTTTGCATGTACTCCTGGAGCGACCTCAATACTGTCAAAGAAGTTCACCATTACCTGAGCACGTTCCTCGAATTTCTTGGCATCTTCTTCCGTCCACCAGTCTTTCAGATTTCCGTCTTTGTCATACTGACGTCCCTGGTCATCAAATCCATGTGTCATTTCATGACCGATAACAACTCCGATAGCACCGTAATTCATTGCATCATCAGCATTCATATCAAAGAATGGAGGTTGCAGGATAGCTGCCGGGAAGCAGATCTCATTGGTTGTCGGGTTGTAATAAGCATTAACGGTCTGAGGAGTCATCAACCATTCATCCTTATCTACTGGTTTGCCGGCTTTGGAAATCATCTCGGCATACCCCCATTCATTGGCACGTTCGATATTTGCCCAATAAGAATCGTTTTTAATATCCAAGGCTGAGTAATCTTTCCAGGTATCGGGATAACCGATCTTGACATGGAAGGTAGCCAGCTTCTCCTGTGCCTTTGCTTTGGTCGGTTCGCTCATCCATTCAAGAGCATTGATGCGTTCGCCCAAAGAAGTCTGTAAGTTCTTCACCAACGTTACCATACGTTCTTTGGCAGCAGCCGGGAAGTATTTCTCGACATACATCTGCCCTACTACTTCACCGAGAGCACCGTCTACCGTACTTACAGCACGTTTCCAACGAGGTTGCATCTCTTTTTTGCCGGACATTGTCTTGCCGTAGAAATCAAAATCCTGCGCTACGAAGTCATCACTCAAGTAAGAAGCTGCCGAGTTAATCAGATTCCATTGAAGATATAGCTTTTGCTCATCGAGGGATACTGTATTAATAACGTCCGCCACTTCTTTCATAGCTGCCGGCTGACCAACATTCACTTCTTTCAGATCATTTAAGCCTGATGTAGTGAAGTAAACATCCCAGGCAAATGTAGGGAAGTTCTTTTTCAGCGTCTCCATATCCATTTTATTGTAATTAGCATGAGGGTCGCGCAACTCTACCTGCGAACGGGCTGACTTGGCCAAACGAGTTTCAATATTCATCACCGCTTTTACAGCTTTTTGTGCAGCAGCCTCATCATAACCAGCCAACTGAAACATCTTGGCAATATGTTCCTGATATTTATCACGGATATTCCTTGTTTGCTCGTCATTCTCCAGATAATAATCGCGTTGTCCCATTCCAATACCTCCCTGATAAGTCTGAACCAGATTCATCGAACTGTTCATATCATCAGCACCGATATAGAGGCTAAAATAAGGATTAATTCCTTTCTTCTGAATTTCGGCGATGTACGTATAAATTTCACCTTTATCTTGGAGGGCGTCGATCGCTTCCAGTTCAGCTTTAATTGGAGCAACCCCTTCCTGATTCAGTTTCACGCTATCCATGGCGATATTGTAAAGATCACCCACTTTCTGAGCGGCACTGCCCGGTGCGTTGTCTTTCTTTGCAGCCAGTTCGGCGATTAATGTTTTCAACTGCTCACGGCTGTTTTCACGCAACATATCAAATGTTCCGAAACGTGAATACTCGTCAGTCAGCGGATGAGCTGCAACCCAACCGCCACAAGCGTATTGATAAAAACTTGTACCC
>OHAV01000630.1_pt1 | contig 13865 bp, 10 predicted proteins | sample 1577271 | NCBI WGS metagenome assembly OHAV01 (sample SAMEA3879537, study PRJEB24766) | human gut metagenome | biome: human-associated habitat; feature: feces | place: USA | collected 1985/1987 | reverse complement strand
AGGCCCTAATGCCGGACATACATTGGAGTTTAACGGGGAAAAGTATGTGTTACGTTCGATTCCTTCCGGTATTTTCCAAGGTGGAAAAATAAACGTAATCGGTAACGGTGTCGTTCTGGACCCGTTATTGTTCAAGCAGGAAGCGGAATCATTGGCAGCGAGTGGTCACGATATCACCAAGCAGCTTTATATCTCTAAGAAAGCTCACCTAATTTTACCTACTCACCGGATCTTGGATGCCGCTTACGAGGCCGCAAAAGGTTCCGGAAAGATCGGTACGACTGGAAAGGGTATCGGCCCGACTTATACGGATAAGATTAGCCGTAACGGTGTTCGTGTGGGCGATTTATTGCATAACTTCGAAGAGAAATATGCGGCCGCTAAAGCAAAACATGAAGCGATCTTGCGTTCATTGAACTATGAATATGATATAACCGAGATGGAGGCTCAATGGATGGAGGCCTTGAACTATCTCAAACAATTCAAATTGATTGATAGCGAGCATGTCATCAATAACTATTTGAAGGAAGGTAAGTCGGTCTTGGCGGAAGGCGCTCAAGGTACGATGCTGGATATAGACTTCGGTTCTTATCCATTCGTGACTTCCTCTAACACGATCTGTGCCGGATGTTGTACGGGACTGGGTGTTTCTCCCCGGAATATCGGTGAGGTATATGGAATCTTCAAGGCTTATTGTACACGTGTAGGTAGCGGTCCGTTCCCGACCGAGTTGTTTGATGAGGTGGGAGATAAGATCGGTCAATTAGGCCATGAGTTCGGTGCGGTTACGGGACGTAAACGTCGTTGTGGCTGGATTGATTTGGTAGCCTTGAAATATGCCGTGATGATCAACGGTGTAAGCCAATTGATCATGATGAAGAGTGATGTGTTGGATACCTTCGATACGATCAAGGCTTGCGTGGCTTATAAGATGAATGGTGTCGAGACTAATGAGTTCCCGTATGAGATCGATGATACGATCGAACCTGTATACGTGGAATTACCGGGTTGGAATGTCGATATGACGAAAATGCAAAGTGAAGACGAATTTCCCGAAGAGTTCAATGCTTACATCTCTTTCTTGGAAGAAGAGCTGGAAGTTCCGATCAAGATTGTATCTGTCGGTCCTGACCGTGAGCAAACAATTGTCAGATATACCGAAGAATAAAACCTGAAAATAATACAAAATGGCAGAAGACCACATTCCTCAAGGGGTGTCTCCTGCCATTTTTGTCTTTGGCAAACTTTTTGTCGTTGTTTTATAAAACTAAATAAGATAGAAATTTATGAGTATGTATTGGATTATATTTATTGGATTTGCGCTATTGAGTTGGCTGGTGTCATCCCGCCTTCAGGGCAAGTTTGAGAAGTATTCGAAAATCCCTATGCCGAATGGCATGACAGGAAAAGATGTCGCTGAGAAGATGTTGCATGACAATGGTATCTATGATGTAAAGGTGATTTCTACACCCGGACATCTGACGGACCATTACAATCCCGCTAACCAGACGGTGAACTTGAGTGAGTCGGTTTATTATAGCAATAGTATCGCCGCCGCTGCGGTTGCCGCCCATGAGTGCGGTCACGCTGTGCAGCATGCTACCGCTTACGCTCCGTTGAGAATGCGTTCGGCCTTGGTTCCGGTTGTTAGTTTCGCCTCTAATATCATGACATGGGTGTTGTTGGGAGGTATTTTATTGCTGAATACATTCCCTCAGTTATTGTTGGCAGGTATTATATTGTTTGCCATGACTACATTGTTCAGCTTTATCACCTTGCCGGTGGAAATCAATGCAAGTAAGCGTGCACTCGTTTGGCTGAGTTCATCCGGGATCACCAACTCGTATAATCACAGACAAGCTGAAGATGCACTTCGTTCCGCTGCATACACTTATGTAGTAGCTGCGTTGGGTTCATTGGCTACGTTGATTTACTACATTATGATCTTCATGGGTAGAAGAGACTAAAAACTTCTCCATAAAATATAAAAGAGTGCCTTCTTAGTCCGCATTAGGATTCTGGAAGGCACTCTTTTGTTTGTCATACGTTATCATATATTCGGGTTTTGCACAACTTAGGGTAGAATGTTGACGATTTTTTCAGATATATGCAAGTGTTGCTCGGAAATTTGCAGTAAATTTGCGCAATTAAAATTATAAACAGTAATATTATGGCAGCAAAACCAAGTATTCCTAAAGGAACTCGTGACTTCTCGCCGGTAGAAATGGCGAAGCGTAATTATATATTTAATACGATTCGTGACGTATATCATCTTTATGGTTTCCAGCAGATAGAAACTCCATCTATGGAAATGCTTTCTACACTCATGGGAAAGTATGGAGATGAAGGCGACAAACTTCTTTTTAAGATTCAGAACTCGGGAGATTATTTTTCCGGTATCACTGACGAGGAATTGTTGAGCCGTAATGCAGCAAAGTTGGCAAGCAAATTCTGTGAGAAAGGATTGCGTTATGACTTGACTGTACCTTTTGCCCGTTATGTAGTGATGCACCGTGACGAAATCACGTTCCCTTTCAAACGCTATCAGATTCAGCCGGTATGGCGTGCCGACCGCCCGCAGAAAGGGCGTTATCGTGAGTTTTATCAATGTGATGCGGATGTGGTAGGTAGTGATTCGTTGCTGAACGAGGTAGAACTGATGCAGATTGTTGATACTGTATTCAGCCGTTTCGGTATTTGTGTATGCATCAAGATTAATAATCGTAAGATTCTTTCCGGTATTGCCGAGATTATCGGTGAAGCTGATAAGATTGTCGATATAACCGTAGCCATAGATAAGCTGGATAAGATCGGTCTGGACAACGTGAATGCCGAACTGAAAGAGAAAGGGATCAGTGATGAGGCTATTGCCAAATTGCAGCCTATTATTCTTCTTAACGGCACGAATGCGGAGAAACTGGGTACATTGAAAGAAGTGTTGTCAGCCAGTGAAGTAGGATTGAAGGGAGTGGAGGAAAGTGAGTTTATTCTGAATACATTGGAAACAATGGGGCTGAAGAATGAAATTGAACTTGACCTGACATTGGCCCGCGGATTGAACTACTATACAGGGGCTATTTTTGAAGTGAAGGCGTTGGACGTACAAATCGGCAGTATCACAGGCGGTGGACGCTATGACAATCTGACCGGAGTATTCGGTATGTCGGGGGTATCCGGTGTCGGTATCTCTTTCGGTGCAGACCGTATCTTCGATGTGTTGAACCAGCTCGAACTTTATCCGAAAGAAGCTGTGAACGGAACAGAAGTGTTATTCATCAATTTCGGTGAAAAGGAAGCGGCTTTCTCTATGGGTGTTTTGGCAAAAGTGCGTGCAGCAGGTATCCGTGCCGAAATCTTCCCGGATGCCTCCAAGATGAAAAAACAAATGAGCTATGCCAATGCGAAGAATATTCCGTTTGTCGCTATCGTAGGTGAAAACGAGATGAATGAGGGCAAAGTTATGCTGAAGAATATGGAGACAGGAGAACAGAATCTTCTTTCGGCAGAAGAATTGATTGCTGCTGTAAAGAGATAAAAGAACATTGATTATAAAAAGATAAGGTGCCGTTGACATTCGATCAGCGGCACCTTATTATTTGGGAATAGTACTCCTGTTTACCGGGAGTTACAAATGACGTTCGGGATACATCTCATTCCACCATTCCGGGCGATCCTGCAACCAGCGTGCAAACCATGCCATAATAGAATTGTGCCATTTGATACGCTTGTCGTAATCTGAAATAAAATGATTCTCACCGTCTACTGTGATGAATTCAACAGTCTTTCCTAATATCTTCAAGGCATTGAAAAGCTGTATACTTTCACCTATGGGTACATTGGTATCTACGGTTCCGTGCAACAATAGCAATGGAGTGTTGATCTTGTCAGCATTGAATAAAGAGCCTTGTTTGGTAAACAGATCCGGGTTTTTCCAGGGGTAGCTGTCGGCAGCGGCAATCGCATTGTATGAATAGCCCCAGTAACCTTCTCCCCAATAGCTGGTCACATCGCTGATACCTGCATGAGACACGGCAGCGGCAAAGATGTCAGTTTGAGTTTGCAGATACTGCGTCATGAATCCTCCGTAGGAAGCACCGAGACATCCGATTCGTTTTTCGTCTACAAACGGGTGTTCCTTGCAGAACTGTTTTGTTCCTTCAATAATATCGTCAGCAGTACGTTTTCCCCACGCGTTGACGTGGCGTGCAGAAAATTCCTGTCCGAAACCGATAGTACCGCTAGGCTGAATCACATACACTACATAGTCGCGTGAAGCGAACAGTTGGGCACAATACGGATTACTGATGCCACGTGTCGTAGGAGTGGTTCCGCCATAGTAATAAACAAGCATCGGATACTTCTTATTCGGGTCGAAGTTGGGCGGCAGACACATCTTTCCGGTGATTATCGTTCCGTCCGAGGCCGTAAAGTTCCACGGTTCGGTTTTACCTAATTCTATCTGGTCGAGAATTGGCTTCAATGGGTCGGCCAGTAACCGGGAAGTTTTTTTCTTCATGTCATACAGATAGGCAACTCCGGCATTATGGTCGGATTGACCGATATAAGCAGCGATTCCCGGATTATATTCCGATAAGGTGAAAGCACTGGTAACATCCGTTTCCAGGTTCAACTTCTCAAAACTGTTGTTTTTGGGCGAGTAGCGATAGATGTTCTTGCAGTCGCCATCGTCCGTATTGAAATAAATACATCCGTCCCCGCGATTCCATTGCAGAGGGCTGACAGTCGGGTTGAAGTCTTTAGTAATCGGCTGTATCTTGCGGGTAGCCAGGTCCATGATAAATGCCTGTGTGTCGAAATCATTGGCAATAGGATGATTACCGCAATTCTTTCCGATTCCGCCGAAGGCCTCGGGACTTGCTGTAAGCAATAACTGCTTGCCGTCCGGTGAATAGCTGGCACCTCCCAGGAAGCGTTCGTCGTGGAAAAGAGTGTCAACCTTCAACGTTTCCAGATCTACCAGGTAGAGAGAAGACAGAGAGAACGGACGTTGAGTGATGTTTTCTTTCGATGTACTATATATCATAAATTTCCCATCGGGAGAAATATCCTGTAAGTAAGTGCTATGGTTACCATAAGTCAACCGTTCGGAAACACCGTTGGCTATGTTATATTTAGCCAGGAAGCTTCGTCCGCGAGTGTTGGGAATACGGTCTGCCGGGCTGACGATACGGCGGAGAGCACCTTGTTCTTTTTCTCCTTCTTCTCTGGGGTAATAGATCAGGAAGTCTTCGTTGGGCGACCATGTAAAGCTCTGTTCGGGAATCCCTTTCAAGAGAGTTTCTTCGTTCAGTGTAGCAGGGTCGAGCGTGATAACGTCATTTCCGCTAAGCGCTGTTACGGTATAATAGAGTTTGTCGCTTTTGGGCATCCAACGCATACCGTCTCTTGCATTATCCAAAAGAACCTTTCCGGTTTTCAGTTCCGTGAGCTGACAGTATGTACGCGAGCGTTTGGCAGCATGGTTGTTCCAATAACGGGTCAGCAGGTATTTTCCACTCGGAGAGATCGCAACGGAGATAACACGGTTGCCGTACACTGTATTATCCAGTGAAAAACGCTTCTTTGCATTCGGATCTAGTGTGCAGGCGATATCCTTGAATTTATTGTCCTTGATAAACTCGCATTTCAGGGTAGGAGCAGCTTTGTCTTCTGCGGTGGAAAGCAATTTGATTGTGATTTCATAATCTCTTTCCGGTTCCAGAGTAAGAGCTATATCCCGAGAGGAGGCAGAACTGATACTATCTTCGGCGGCGTCCTTTGTCTGCTTGGAAACTTCGTCGATAAAGACTTCCCAGCGGACGGGAGAAGTAACTTTCAATTTTCCTTTCAGGAAACGTTCCGCCCTGATCTGTGTTTTAAGTACATAAATCTTGCTGTTTTTGTCAGCCTTATCCAATGTTAGATACCCTGCCGTGTCAACGGTCAGTGATTGCAGGGGCGCATCAGGGAGGTCGAGTACTACCGGAGTTTTAAGCAACATCTTGGTTGAATGCTTTTCTCCTTTCGGGTTGATACTGTCGTTCATGATAGGTGTACGAACCTCAATAGCGTCGCGGACTTTGTATTGTGTCACTCTTTCCTGCGCCTGGAGAGTGAGTCCGGTCAACAGAAAAATGGCTAAAGCCACTTCTTTCTTTTTCATGTGTTGTGTATTAAATTAAATAATATGATTAATTAGGTAGCAAATGTAAACTTAATGTTCTTAGTATACAACCAAAACAGCTCTTTTTTTAGTATTCAATCCGATCTAATATCCCATTGAGGAAAGCAATGGCTACTCCATAGTTTGTCATGGGAATATTTTGCTTTCGGGCTAACTCGATACGGCTGAGTACATATTTGCGGTTGAACATACATGCCCCACAGTGAATCACTAAAGAATAAGGTGTCAGGTCTTGTGGAAAGTCTGTTCCGCCCACGATGTCTATTTGCAGTTTCTCACCGATACGTTTTCTCAGTAAGCGGGGAAGTTTCACCCGCCCGATATCCTCGGAAAGAGGGGCATGGGTACAGGCTTCGGCTATTAGCACACGTGATGATTCGGTCAGCATCTCGATAGCGGCCGCACTTCTCACATAATAATGAATATCTCCCTTATATCCGGCGAAAAGCACAGAAAAGGACGTAAGTTTGCTCTCTTCCGGTTTTTGCTCGTAGACTGTTTTGAAAACCTGCGAATCCGTAATAATCAATTTGGGAGGATGAGCAAAGGCGTGTAATGTTTCCGGCAACTTGTCGGTGGTACAGGTGGCAATCAGACATTTCTTGTCCAGCAATTCACGAATCGTCTGTACTTGCGGCAGGATGAGCCGGCCTTTGGGAGCCTGTATGTCCTGTGGCATTACGAGAAGTACGAGGTCATTCTCTGCGACTAACGTTCCGGTGATACTTTGCTGGCCGAAATCCGGAGGGAGTTTTTCCAGTATAGTCCGGCGGATCTGTTCGATCCCTGTTTTCTCTTTTGCACTGATTAGGACAGGAGTATCTCCGAAACTTTCTCTGACTTTGATAGCCAACGCCTGTGAATCTTTCCGTATATCTGTTTTGTTTATCAGCAGAATCGTCGGAATCCCTTTAGCCTTTAACTGTTCCAGCCAGTAAAGTTCTTCTGTAAAATCGGGCTCCTTTGTCTCCTTTGAAAGCCCGGCAGACGTATCGCCTCCACAAAATAAGATAGCCATATCTGTTTTCTCTACCGCTTTCCATGTGCGTTCAATACGCATTCGCCCAAGTTCGCCTTCATCGTCGAATCCCGGTGTATCGATAAACAGGCACGGTCCGATCCCATGAATTTCCATGGCTTTCGCTACCGGGTCGGTGGTTGTTCCCGGAGTATCCGAGACGAGCGCAGTGTCCTGTCCTGTCAAAGCGTTGATAAGAGAAGACTTGCCACTGTTTCGTCTGCCGAAAAGAGCTATGTGAAGCCTGTTGGCGTTAGGGGTATCTGTTAAACTCATAATCGAAAATCTCTTTTGCCTTCGGCGATTGCTTTTAAGTTACGTATGGCGATTTCTCTGATTTTGGGATTCGGAATATGTTCCGTTTCCTTTTCAATCAGTTTCAGCCCTTTTTTCCGGGTGTCTTCGGAGGCATAATCTTCCAGATACTCTTTCAGTGTCATTAAGGCATTCGGGGCACAGCAGTTTGCTATCTGTCCGGATTTGACGAGCGACATGAAACGGTCGCCCGTTCTTCCTTCGCGGTAACAGGCAGTACAGAAGCTGGGGATATGCCCGAGATCGAGCAGCCAGTTGACAACCTCGTCCAGTGTCCGTGTGTCACTGACATCAAACTGTGCGGAATTGTTCTCCGGCAGTTCTCTTTCCGCATACCCTCCGACACTGGTACGCGAACCGCCGCTGATTTGTGAAATGCCCAGTTCGAGGACCTTCTTGCGTGACTCCTGTGATTCGCGGGTCGAAATAATCATTCCGGTATATGGAACGGCTATCCGGATAACGGCTACAATCTTGCTGAATATCTCGTCCGAGATAGCATTGGGGAAATCCCCTGCATCAATATCATCTGCCGAGCAGATGCGCGGAACGCTGATCGTATGCGGACCTACGCCGAATCTGGCTTCCAGATGTTCGGCGTGCATCAGCAGTCCGGTAAAGTCATAACGGTATGTATTCAGTCCGAAGAGAACGCCTACCCCTACATCGTCAATACCCCCTTCCATAGCACGGTCCATGGCTTCCGTGTGGTAGGCATAGTTGCTTTTCGGTCCGGTGGAGTGGAGGGCTTCGTAGTTTTCTTTATGATAAGTCTCCTGAAACAAGATATAAGTGCCGATACCTGCCTCTTTCAACCGGCGGTAGTTTTCTACCGTAGTGGCTGCAATATTTACGTTCACCCGGCGGATAGCCCCGTTTTTATGTTTGATACCGTAAATCGTCCGGATAGATTCCAGAATATATTCTATCGGATTCAGGGTGGGATGTTCTCCTGCTTCGAGTGCCAGGCGCTTGTGCCCCATATCCTGTAAGGCAATCACTTCCTGACGGATCTCTTCTTGTGTCAGTTTCTTGCGGGCAATCGTTTTGTTCTTGGCATGATACGGGCAGTAGGTACAGCCGTTGACGCAATAGTTCGAGAGGTACAGCGGTGCAAACATTACGATACGGTTGCCGTAAAACTTTTGTTTGATTTCTTTGGCGAGATGAAAGATGTGTTCTATCAGATCGGGCTGGTCACATTCCAATAGGACGGCTGCTTCCCGATGTGTCAGTCCTTTACATAGAGCAGCTTTTTCAATCAGTTGTTCAATCAGTGCACGATTGTCTTTGTTGGTCCGTGCATATTCCAGTGTTTCCAGAATTTCTTCATGGTGGATGAATTCTTCTGCTTCAGGTGAATCTACTTTGTATGTCATAATCTATTCTAAACTTCTAAGTTCCAACTAACTGACTTCTAACTGTCAACCGTTTTAAAATCTCCTCTGGAGAAAGAAATCTCGTAGCCGATGTTATGTAATTGTTGTTGCAATATCCTGATTCCTTCTGCCGATTCAGCTCCGAGGGAGGCTTTGTTATTATATAAGGTATACTTTTTCCGTTCCTTCTGTGGCGACAGATTGGGCATGACTACATTTGCTCCTGCCAATATCCCCCGTTCCCGTCCGTCGGGAGTCAGTGTAGCCAGAGCTGTTGTCGATGGAATCAGTGCCGATGGGTGCATCAGGCGGAAGATAGACAATAAGAGCAGTGTCTGTTCGAGCGTTCCGCTGGAATATCGGGCAAAAGGCGTATCCTGATGAGGCAGAAAAGGACCGATGCCGATCATTTCAGGACGGAGTTTTTCGATAAACAGAATGTCTTGAATCAGATGTTCTACAGTCTGTCCCGGACTACCGACCATAATTCCCGTTCCGGTTTGATACCCTGTTTCTTTTAAGTTTTGCAGGCATTGCAGGCGTTGCTTGCCGGACATTCCGGCAGGGTGCAGTTGGCTGTAATGCGTCGCGTCGTAAGTTTCGTGCCGTAACAGGTAGCGATTGGCTCCAGCGTGAAAGAAACGTTCATACGCTTCGCGTGACTTTTCGCCGAGTGATAGCGTAATGGCACAGTCCGGATAATGCCGCCGTATGGCGGCAACGATTGTCTCTATGCGGTCGTCCGTCAGTGCAGGATCTTCTCCCCCTTGCAGGACAAAAGTCCGGAATCCCAGTGCGTATCCTTGTTTGCAGCAATCCAGAATACTTTCCGGACTCAGCCGGTAACGTGCTACGTGCGGATTACCTTTCCGGATGCCGCAGTAATAGCAGTTGTTCCGGCAGCAATTACTTATTTCAATCAGTCCACGGATATAAATCCGGTTTCCGAAATGCCGGAGGCTGACCTCCCGTGCCTGTTCGTTAATGATTCGTAGGGAGTCCGCGTCACATCCGGTCAACAGTTGCCGGAATTCTTCGGGTCGAAGAGTTCTTTCCTGCCGTAGTTTATCTATCCATTGTTTCATAGCTCTCTTTTCGTTTGAGCAGCTCTTGTGCCAGTTGGCGACGTCCCGAAACAATGTCATTGTGCGTGCTCGGTCCGGTGATACAACCACCTTCGCAAGCCATGACTTCAATAAATTGTCCGGCTGCCTTTCCGGTCTTGGCACAGGCACGCAGCAGGGCTATGTTCTTCTTATTGATATCCGACACTTGGATCGCGTTTATCTTTTCCGCTTCTTCTTTCAGGTATGCTTTGACAGCTCCCATTACACCGCCGGCTTGTGCGAAACCGTGTGCTTCGCGGACGGAAGTATGCAATATGGAGAAAGCCTGTGTCTGCTCCAGTTGGATGTCCAACCCGTCAAGAATGGAACCCACCTCTTCGAATGTCAGGATATAATCTACGGCCTCGTCGCGGCGCACCTCTTTACGTTTGGCTACACATGGACCTACGAATACGATTTTTGCATCCGGGTGCTTCTCCTTGGCGATCCGTGCCGTGTAATACATCGGCGAACCGGTGGTGGAAACGTATGGTTTCATCCCCGGAATATGTTTTTCTACCAGTTCGATGTAAGAAGGGCAGCAGGAAGTAGTCATGAAACTTTGTCCTTTTTCCAACTTCTCCAGTAACTCGTGTGCTTCGTTGCTGGTAGTCGACATTGCTCCTTCGGCCACTTCAATCACATCGGTAAATCCTATTTCTTTAAAAGCTCCATATACTTGTTCGATCGAAGTCTTGAACTGCCCGAGGATAGACGGAGCAATAATAGCCACCATTTTCTCTCCTTTACGGATTCGTTGCAAAACGTCGAATGTCTGTGAAATCTCGAAGATAGCACCGAACGGACAAGCATTCATGCACTTTCCGCAATATATACATTTGCTTTCGTCGATATGCTCTATTCCGTGTTCATCTTTACTGATAGCTTTCACCGGACAGGATTCTTCGCAAGGCACAGGAATATAGACGATGGCATGATACGGGCAACTCTTATGACAGATACCGCAACTGATACACGTCTCATGGTCGATCATTGCCTGACCGTTTTTCTTGAAACGTATGGCATCTTTGGGGCAGTTCATATAGCAACTACGGGCCACACATCCGCGACAAAGGTTGGTTATTTCATAATTAATCTGTATGCAGGAAGAACACGCTTCGTCAATGACGCACATTATATTTTCTTTATCCGGTTCGGGACGGCTCAATGCTTGCTGCGCATATTCGGAGAGAGGAGTTACTTCGTCATGTTCGTCTGTCATGTCCAGTCCCATTAGGGGGAACATCTTGTATCTCCACACGGCTCGTTCTTTGTGTACACAACAGCGTCCCAGAGGCTTTGACTTGCGTGGGCTCAATTCAATAGGTAGCCGGTCTATTTTTTCTACTAACTGGTCGTTTTTCCAGAGTCTTACAAGGTCAGCCAGTAACTTGTGCCGGACAATCATAATGTTATTCGTAAATGCCATATTGTAATTAAGGGGTTGTTAGCGGATGCAAAGATACGAACACTATTTCAATATTTAAGCTTTTTGAAACATTCTTGTAAATTTTTTGTAGCCTTTCTGCGTTATCTTTGCAGTAGGTAAAATTAAGAGGAGGAAGAGGTATGAATAGCAGCATTTTAGAACAAAGAAACCGTTTCGCTTTGATTGGTGTACTAATGACTATTGTCAGCCTGATGTTTTTATTCTATATGGGAAGTTCTTTGGTTAGTTCGACTAAGAAATATCTGGAACAGATCCGGATGATAGAGATAACTTGTGTGGACGAATAAAAGAGAAAGCTGTAAAGCAAGATATCCGGAGGAAATCATTACTTTTGCCGGAAGAAAACAAGAAACCTTATGGAAGAGAAAAACAAAGCATGGAAAACGGTGAGCAGCAAATACCTGTTCCGCCGCCCGTGGCTGACCGTTCGTTGTGAAGATATGTTGCTTCCCAATGGAAATCATATCCCCGAATATTATATTCTTGAATATCCCGACTGGGTAAACACGATTGCCATAACCAAAGAAGGCAAATTTGTATTTGTCCGCCAATACCGTCCCGGCATCGGCCGGACTTGTTATGAACTTTGTGCCGGTGTGTGTGAAAAGGAAGACGCTTCGCCATTGGTATCCGCCCAACGCGAATTATGGGAAGAAACCGGCTACGGAAATGGCAACTGGCAGGAATATATGTTGATTTCCGCCAATCCGAGCACTCACACCAATCTGACGTATTGCTTCCTTGCAACCGATGTGGAACTCATCGACCACCAACATCTGGAAGCTACCGAAGATCTTTCCGTGCATCTGCTCACCTTGGAAGAGGTGAAACGGCTGCTGGATAACAACGAAATCATGCAAGCGCTGAACGCTGCTCCGCTATGGAAGTATATAGCTAGTTTATAGCTTTCGCATACATACATTCCCTTCACACATAATCAGGAGGTTTGGGCTGCAAAGTTCAGACCTCCTTGTTTGTTTTCCTGGAGACATATAGATAAGTCTCACTTCATCCTTTGCAAACTTCCTCTATATAGAGCGTAAAGTTGCTCTTGCTTTATCATAATCTATAAACGAAACTTCCGTTTATAAAAACGCAAGTTTCGTTTATATAATCAAAGCCTTCATTTATAAAAACGCAACTTCCGTTTTAAGTCTGAAACGGGGCGGAAAGAACTTTGTGGTAAAGGGAAGGGAAGTTTGCGCCCTACGGGGAGTAACTTCTTTGTTAATACTATGAAGGTAGGGTAGTGGTAGCTCTCTCTTTTTGCCATAAGAGGTGAACTGTCAGTCATTTTGTCAGTCAATTTCTGCCAAACAATCATTCTTTTGCTTTGGCACGCTTTTCGCAATGTCTTTAACGGTTCGCCTGCAGAACAGGCGGGTGACAATTAATATTATAATGTATAACTAAAATATAATAAGTAACTATGAACATTAAACCATTAGCAGACAGAGTGCTTATCCTCCCTGCACCTGCAGAAGAAAAAACAATTGGTGGTATCATTATTCCTGATACAGCAAAAGAAAAACCTTTGAAAGGTGAAGTTGTGGCAGTAGGTCACGGTACGAAAGATGAAGAAATGGTATTGAAAGTAGGCGATACAGTTCTTTATGGTAAATATGCCGGAACAGAACTTGAAGTCGAAGGTACTAAATACCTTATCATGCGTCAGAGCGATGTTCTCGCTGTTTTGGGTTAATAAATGTAGTAAATAATCAATCATTAAATTGTAAATATCATTATGGCAAAAGAAATATTATTCAATATCGATGCCCGCGACCAATTGAAGAAAGGTATCGACACACTGGCAAATGCAGTGAAAGTAACCCTCGGCCCTAAAGGTCGTAACGTTATCATCGAAAAGAAATTCGGTGCTCCCCACATCACGAAAGATGGTGTAACGGTAGCGAAAGAAGTTGAGTTGGCAGACGCATATCAGAATACCGGCGCACAGTTGGTAAAGGAAGTTGCTTCCAAGACCGGTGATGATGCAGGTGATGGTACTACAACTGCTACTGTTTTGGCTCAGGCTATCGTAGCCGAAGGTCTGAAGAACGTGACTGCCGGTGCTAGCCCGATGGATATCAAACGCGGTATCGACAAGGCTGTTGCCAAAGTGGTTGATTCTATCAAAGGCCAGGCGGAAACAGTGGGTGACAACTATGACAAGATTGAGCAAGTTGCTTCCGTTTCTGCCAATAACGACCCCGTTATCGGCAAGCTGATTGCAGACGCTATGCGCAAAGTTTCCAAAGACGGTGTTATCACTATCGAAGAGGCAAAGGGTACTGATACTACTATCGGTGTGGTTGAAGGTATGCAGTTCGACCGTGGTTACCTCTCTGCTTACTTCGTTACCAATACGGAGAAGATGGAGTGCGAAATGGAAAAACCGTACATTCTGATTTAT
>OHAV01000594.1_pt1 | contig 14570 bp, 14 predicted proteins | sample 1577271 | NCBI WGS metagenome assembly OHAV01 (sample SAMEA3879537, study PRJEB24766) | human gut metagenome | biome: human-associated habitat; feature: feces | place: USA | collected 1985/1987 | reverse complement strand
GTTGAAAGCTGTTTTCTGCCATAATCCTGTCATCTCTCTTTCTACTTTCATAGTACCGCAATTTTTGCAATCTTTCAAGCAATTACGCCAATTTGATTTGTAAAAAATACAGATGTTTACGGTATTAAATTAGATGCGAATAAAAATAAAAGAGGTAGTTTGATGGATTACTTAAAGAGAACCTGGGCAGAGGTATCGCTTGATGCAATTAAGCATAATTTTAATGAAATAAAAAACAAAGTCGGCGGCAGAGCAAAGATTTGCTGCGTTATAAAAGCAGACGGTTACGGTCACGGCGCCGTTGAACTGTCTAAACTCTATGAGCAGCTTGGCGCTGACTTTTTTGCCGTTTCAAATATTGACGAGGGTATTGAAATCCGTGAGGCAGGCGCAAAATTGCCTATTGTAATTTTAGGCTTTACTCCTGCAAATGAGGCTAAACGACTTTCGGAATATAACATTTCTCAAGCGGTCTACAGCCTTGAATACGCAAAAATGCTTTCACAGGCTTGCTGTGAGCAGAATGTGGTTTGTAAAATTCACATCAAAGTTGATACCGGTATGAGCAGAATAGGTTTTATGTGTCAGGAATTTCCGAGAGATGATTATTCTGTCGAAGAAATCAGAACAGCCTGCACTCTAAAAAATCTTGAGCTTGAGGGTATGTTTACTCATTTCTGTGTGTCGGATGAAGCCGAGGACGGCAAAGACTTTACAGAAAAGCAGTACAGTTGCTTTTCTTATGTAAGGGATAAACTTAAAGAATCGGGAATTAACATTAAGATTTGCCACTGTTCAAACAGCGGTGCTATTGAAGATTACGAGCATACATATTGCGATATGGTAAGAGCGGGTATTATACTTTACGGACTTGCTCCGTCGTATAAAATTCAGAATAATTTAAATCTTATTCCCGCAATGACTTTAAAATCAACGGTTGCATATGTAAAAAATCTTAAAAAGGGTGCTGATATTTCATACGGAAGAACATTTACCGCTCCTAAAGATATGAAGATTGCAACTGTTCCGATTGGATATGCCGACGGTTTTATTCGTCAGAACGCAAAGGACGGATATATGCTTGTCAACGGTAAAAAAGCAAAAATTGTGGGCAGAATATGTATGGACCAGACTATGATTGATGTTACCGATATTGAAGATGTAAAAATCGGTGACGAGGTAGTGATTTTCGGAACAGGCGAAAACGGCGAAATGACAGCCGATGACCTTGCAAAAAATACTGATACTATTAACTATGAAGTAGTTTGCCTTGTAGGCAAGCGTGTACCGAGAATTTATATTAAAAACGGAAAAGTAATGGATGTGATGTATAAGCTATGAGAATGCTTGTTATTGACGGAAACAGTATAGTAAACCGTGCTTTTTACGGTATAAGACCGCTTACTACAAAAGACGGTCAGTTTACAAATGCGATTTACGGATTTCTTACAATGCTCACAAAAATAAAGAATGAAGAAAATCCCGATGCGGTAGCTATTGCTTTTGACCTTAAAGCTCCTACATTCCGCCACAAGGCATATGCAGGCTACAAGGCAACAAGAAAAGGTATGCCGGAAGAGCTTGCCTCACAGATTAAACCGCTAAAAGAGCTTTTACGGCTTTTGGGTTATACTCTTGTGACCTGCGAGGGATATGAGGCCGACGATATTTTGGGAACATTTGCAAAGGCTTGCGAGAAAAACGGCAACGAATGTGTGATTGCGACAGGTGACCGTGACAGCTTACAGCTTGTTTCCGATACAACAACAGTGCATCTCTGCACAAACAAGCAAGACATCAGTTATACACCTGCAAAAATTCTTGAGGATTACGGCGTTACACCAAAACAGCTTATAGAAATTAAGGCTATTCAAGGCGATTCGTCCGATAATATTCCCGGTGTTGCGGGAATCGGCCCTAAGGGTGCAGGCGATTTGATTTCACGCTTTGGCAGTATTGATTACATTTACAGCCATATTGACGAGATAGATGTTAAGGACGGCATCAGAAATAAACTTAAAAATTCCGAGGAAAATGCGAAGTTAAGCCGTATGCTCGGTGAGATTTTCTGCGAAGTCCCTATCAATACAAATGTTGAGGATTACAAAGTAGAATTAAAAGACCCCGAAGAATGTGCGAGGTTTATGGCAAAACTTGAGCTATTCTCGCTTATCGACAAACTCGGATTAAAAGAAATGCCGACAGCGGAGGAAAAGCCTGCAGCTGTGCAGAACTTTGAAGTTGTAGAAAATGCAGATGCTAATGTTCTGTATGAGAATATTAAAAAACAGGGTAAGGTATATTTTAAAACTGATTTTTCTGATATGGAAAATCCTGTTTGCAATATTCTTTTTGACGGTAAAGTTTATATTGTTAAGGATAACGAATTTTTCGACAAACTTCTTGAAAATGAAGAAATTTTGAAATTTACTCACGGCAGCAAGACAGTTTTTGCTTATGCCGATAAGAAGAATATTGAAGTAAAATCGCTTGCGTTTGATATTGAACTTGCGGCATATCTTATTGAGCCGTCATCAAAAGATTACAGTGACGAAAATTTATGCGGCGGTTACGGAATAACGCTTCCGAAAAACGAGAAGTTTTCGGAACTTTCTGCTCTTGCCGTATATGATGTGCTTTGCGAAAAACTTAAGAAAGATATAGATACAAACGAACAGGAAAAGCTGTTGACAGATATTGAAATTCCTCTTGCAAATGTGCTTGCTAAAATGGAGAACCTTGGATTTGCCGTTGACAGGCAGGGTATAGAGGACTACGGCAAGATATTGCACGAACAGATAAAAAATCTTGAAAATGAGATATACACAAGCATCGGTTATGAATTTAACATAAATTCTCCGAAACAGCTTGGCAAGGCGCTTTTTGAAGATTTAGGACTTCCGTGTAAGAAGAAAACAAAAAGCGGCTACAGCACAAACGCAGAGGTGCTTGAAAGTCTGCGCTACGAACATCCTGCGGTTGAAATGGTGCTTTCGTACCGTACGCTTGCAAAACTTTATTCAACCTATTGTGAGGGGCTGTTAAAGGTTATTGCCGAGGACGGCAGAATACACTCAAGTTTTAATCAAACCGAAACCAGAACGGGAAGAATCAGCTCAACAGAGCCTAATTTGCAAAATATCCCTGTCCGTACAGAAATCGGCAGAGAATTGAGAAGGTTTTTTGCCGCAAGAGAGGGTTGGGTGCTTGTTGATGCCGACTATTCTCAAATTGAATTAAGAGTGCTTGCTCATATTTCGGGCGACAAGAATATGATAGAGGCATTTAATACGAATGCCGATATTCACACTATTACAGCGTCACAGGTGTTTAATATGCCTGTTGAAATGGTTAATTCCACAATGCGTAGCCGTGCCAAGGCGGTAAACTTCGGTATAGTTTACGGAATCGGTGCTTACTCACTTGCTAAGGATATTAAAGTAACCAATAAAGAGGCATCTAAATATATTAAAGACTACCTCGCTCATTACAGCGGTGTTGACGAATATATGAAAAATGTCGTTGAAAAAGCAAAGCGTGACGGTTATGTTGAAACAATGTTCGGCAGAAGAAGATATTTGCCTGAACTTAGCTCGGGCAAACATATGATGAGAGCTTTCGGTGAGCGTGTGGCAAGAAATATGCCGATTCAGGGCACTGCCGCAGATATTATCAAAATCGCAATGATTAAAGTTGACGAAAGAATGAAAAAAGAGGGCTTGCAGGCAAGACTTATTTTGCAGGTGCACGATGAGTTGATTGTCGAGGCTCCCGAAAATGAAAAGGAAACAGTGGCAAAGCTGTTGCAGGAGGAAATGGAAAACGCCGTAAAACTTTCTGTTCCTCTTACCGCCGACGCTGCTGTCGGAAGGACTTGGTATGATGCCAAAAAATAAAATTATGTTTGTATGCACAGGCAATACTTGCCGCAGCCCTATGGCAGAGGCTGTTTTTAACCGTTTTGCAGAGGAAAAAGGACTTGCCGTAAGGGCAGAGAGTATGGGTACAACAACTGTTACTGGTATGCCTGTTTCTGAAAATTCGGTTGAAGTCTGCAAAGAAATCGGTATTGATATTTCGGATATGCATTCTACGGCTTATTCCGATAAAAAACTTGACGAATACGATAAATTTTATTGTATGTCGACAAGCCACAAGTTTTTTCTTATGACGCAGTGCGCTGTCCCTGCCGATAAAATCGAGGTTATTAATGTTGCCGACCCGTATATGTGCGGTGTTGAGGTTTACAGACAGTGCCGAGATGAAATTTGCAGTGCCGTTAAGGAAATTTTAAAACAATATGAGAATTGAAGAAATGAAAGAAAGCCACCTTTTACAGGTGGCAGAGATTGAAAATAAATGCTTTTCTCATCCGTGGTCATTAAAAAGTCTTGAGTCTGAACTAAAAAACAACGGCTCGCATTTTTATGTAAGCGTTGAGGACGATAAGGTTCTCGGCTACATAGGAATGAATGTTGTTGTTGACGAAGGATATATTTTTAATGTGGCGGTTGATGAAAACGCACGAAAAAAGGGCATAGGTACGGCTTTGATAAATACTCTTGTTACCTTTGCCAAGAAAAACAGCCTGGCTTTTTTGACTCTTGAGGTAAGACAATCCAATGAAAATGCAATAAGACTGTATTCAAACGCAGGCTTTGTTAAGGTGGGGGAGAGAAAGAATTATTATTCTGAACCTGTCGAAAACGCAATACTGATGACAAAGTATTTTTGATAAAACGAAAGGATTATTTTTATGAAGATACTTGCAATAGAGTCCTCTTGTGACGAAACCGCAGCAGCGGTTGTTGAGGACGGAAGAAAAGTTATATCCTCTGTTGTTGCCTCTCAGGTTGAGGAGCATAAACTGTATGGCGGTGTTGTTCCCGAAATTGCATCCCGCAGACACGCCGAGGCAATAGTGCCTGTTGTAAAAAACTCGCTTGAGCAGGCAGAACTTACTTTAAAAGAAATAGATGCAATTGCGGTTACATATGCACCGGGTCTTATAGGGGCTTTGCTTGTAGGAGTTAATTTTGCAAAGGGACTTTCTCTTTCAACAGGACTTCCGCTTGTTCCGACCCATCATTTAAGGTCGCACATTGCCTCTAATTATATTTCTAATCCCGATTTAAAACCGCCGTTTCTTTGCCTTGTTGTTTCGGGCGGTCACAGTCATATTGTAATGGTTGAGGATTACACAAAAATGCGCATTATCGGCAAAACAAGAGATGATGCGGCAGGCGAGGCATTTGATAAAGCGGCAAGAACTATGGGTATGCCGTATCCGGGCGGAATTGCACTTGATAAGGTAGCAGAGGACGGCGATCCTTTTGCATTTAAGTTGCCAAGACCTACCGTAAGCGGTTCACAGTATGATTTCAGTTTTTCGGGACTTAAAACAGCTGTAATAAATCTAATTCATAATTCTGCGCAAAAGGGCATAGAACTTAACAAGGCAGATGTTTGCGCATCTTTCAGATATGCGGTTGTTGACTGTTTAAAAACCAATTTTTTGAAAGCGGCAGAAGATTTAAAGGTTGACAAGCTGGTTATTGCGGGCGGTGTATCTGCAAACCGACTTTTGCGTTCTTCTTTACAGGAAGAATGTGATAAGCACGGACTTGCTTTTTATATGCCCGAAAAATCTCTTTGCGGTGACAATGCGGCAATGGTTGGCTCGCAGGGATATTATGAATTTTTAAGCGGAAATATTGCAAGCACAGACCTTAATGCTTTTGCCACTATGAGTATTGAACTGTAAATAAATATGTATTAATTTGTGGCATTTGTTAATTAATTGTTGACATTTGTTGATTTGTACTTTATAATAAACATTAAGGTAAATTATGTATATTTACAGTGGTTTGCTGATTTTATGCTTACAAATTTATGGAGGAAAAAGATGGACAATTACAACAATAACGGCTACAACAACGATTCTTGGAATAACCCACAGGGCAACGGCCCGGATCCACAGCAGAATAACTACTCAAATCAGGGTTACCAGCAGCCTTACGGTACAGACAATAATCAGGGTTACCAGCAGCCTTACGGTACAGACAATAATCAGGGTTATCAGCAGCAGTCATATGGTGCAAATGATTATCAGCAGCCATACGGTTCACAGCCTGATTACAGTAACTACAATCAGAATAACTATCAGCAGCAGTATCCTAACTACAATCAGTATCCTGTAGAGGATAAAAGCGCAAAGAATAATGCTACTGCATCACTTGTACTCGGTATTATAGGTCTTTGCTGTTGTGCTCCTTGCGGTATAGTTGGTCTTATTCTTGGTATTAATTCTAAAAAGGCAAAGCCTGAAAATAACGGACTTGCAACTGCAGGTATCATTCTTTCTATTATTGCTTTAGTAATATGGGCAATACTTCTTATTACTCAAATTGTTTCAGGCGCATTTATCAGTTCAATTTCCTAATTTACTATTAATTTTATTACATAGCAAGCAACAAGCGGACTATATGTCTGCTTGTTTTGCTTTGAGGTGATTTTTATTATTAAGCCGTACAATACATATCAAAAAATTTTGGTTTTAATTTTACCGTTTGCCTCACTTTTTTTGTGTTATCTGATTTGTGCTTTTGCGTTTAAGTACATTTCATTGCCACCGTGTTATATACATCAGTTTACAGGTTTGTATTGCCCCGGCTGTGGAGCGACAAGAGCGGTATATGCGCTTGTTCACGGAGATATTCTGCTTTCGCTAAGGCAAAATGCTTTTTTAGCGGTTGGAATAGTTATTGTGCTTATTCTGTATATTCAGTTCGTACTCCGTGCTTTTGGTAAAAAAATCAATACATTTATTAATATGCAAGGCTTTATATGGATAATGTTTGCTTTATTGATTGTTTATACAATTTTAAGAAATATTTTTCCCGCACTTGCTCCTGTGGAGATTACATATTAAGCAGGTTTGTAAAATTATAATATTTTCAATAAATTATTGACATTAAAATAACTGTATTTTATAATTATATTGAGTAGGTTATATTAATTTGCTTTTGTGCTTATTAAAATTTGGAGGAAAACTATGGACAATTACAACAACGATTCTTGGAACAATAACCAAAATCCACAGCAAAATCAGAATACATATTCTGCACAGGACTATCAGCAGCCATACGGTTCGCAAAACTATTCCGCACAGGATTACCAGCGACCATATGGGACTGACAACAATCAAAATTATCAGAATTCTTACGGCACAGGTTACAATCAGACTCCGTCTTATCAGCAGCCTAACTATAACAATATGAGCAATGACGAAGAGCATGTTTCGGTTCTTCACTGGATCGGAATTTTCTGCCTTAATATCATTCCGTGCGTAGGCCCTATTGTTTATCTTATTATGATGTTTGTTTGGGCTTTTGGCAGCACACCTAAAAAGTCACTTAAGAATTTTGCAAGAGCACAGCTTATCTTGTCTGCGATTGCATTAGGTATTATGATTATTATGATTATTATTTCAGCAGCAACAGGTGCTGCTATATTCAGCGGTTCAAGCAGCTATAATTATTATTAATTTTTACAGCAAGTTTATATACGAGGTGGTATAAATAATTACTCCATATAAAACATATCAAAAAATATTGGTATTTATATTACCGTTTGCATCTGTTGGTATGGCGTATTTGTTTTCGTTGTATGTTTTCAGATACATAACATTACCGTCTTGTTATTTATACGAGCTTACAGGAATTTACTGTCCCGGGTGCGGCTGTACAAGAGCGGTTTATGCGCTAATTCACGGAGATGTTATATTGTCATTAAAGCAAAATCCGTTGGTTATAGTTTCTCTTGCTGCATTATTTGTACTTTATATTGAACTCGTTTTCAGAGCTTTCGGAAAAAAACTGCGCACATTTGTACACAGCAAATACTTTTTATGGGGTGCGTTTATAGCGATAATGATATATACGGTATTGAGAAATATCTTTCCGCAGCTTGCTCCGATAGAGCTTGTGTAAAATTAAAACTTTATAATTCGGTAGAAAGGCAATGTAAAAGTTGCCTTTTTATTTTTTGAAAAATTTTTCGGAAAAGTGTTGACAAATACTCGACAATAGTATATCATATAAATACAGTAATCATTACTGATTTATATGATAATTATAGAAAATATGAATTAGAAAGGGTTGAGCTTTATGGCAAATAAATATGCCGGTACACAGACAGAGAAAAATTTACTTGAGGCTTTTTCAGGTGAATCACAGGCAAGAAATAAATATACTTACTTTGCGTCAAAGGCTAAGAAAGACGGATTTGAGCAGATAGCTTCATTATTCCTGAAAACAGCAGATAATGAAAAAGAACATGCAAAGATGTGGTTTAAAGAATTGAACGGTATTGGCAGTACAGCAGAAAATCTTGCCGCAGCTGCAGAGGGCGAAAATTACGAGTGGACTGATATGTACGAAGGTTTTGCAAAGACAGCGGAGAAAGAGGGATTTCCTGAACTCGCAAAGAAATTCCGTATGGTCGGTGCTATTGAAAAAGCACACGAAGAGCGTTACCGTGCATTACTCCATAATGTTGAAATGCAGGAAGTGTTTGCAAAGAGTGAAGTTAAGGTATGGGAATGTCGTAACTGCGGTCATATTGTAGTAGGAGAGAAAGCTCCGCAGGTTTGCCCTGTGTGCGCTCACCCACAGTCATACTTTGAAATTCACGAAGAAAATTATTGATTATTGACAGAGTTTACTGTATAATAATTTAAATTCAAAAGATTTTAAATATAGTTTAGCAAACTGTTTTGCCAAGTAACTATAAAAGTATTTTGTTAAACCGTAATTAATAAAGAAAATAGAACAATATAAAAACAGCAGTCTATATCGTAAAGTAATAATGACTGCTGTTTATTTTATCAGTTATTTGTTTTATCGGCTAAAATTCCCGATAGCTTTTTTAATGCCATAAAACTCTCTTCGCTTATATCGTGCTCGATTTTACATGAATCTTCATAAGCTGTTTCTTCGCTTACACCGAGAGAAATTAAAAGTTCGGCTATATAATTATGCTTTTCAAGAATTTTCTGCGCAATATTCATTCCGCTTTCGGTAAGGGTGATATAACCCTCGCTGTCCATAAGAATGTAATCGTTTTCTCTTAGCTTTTTCATGGCAACGCTTACGCTTGGCTTTGAAAAACCGAGAAGATTTACTATGTCGATAGAACGAACGCATCCTCTTTTTTGTTTAATTAAAAGTATAGCCTCGAGGTAATCTTCGGCTGACTTGTGGACTGATAATGACAATAAAAACACTCCTTGAACAATGATAATATTAATCTTCAATCCCTTAATACATAAAATTAATAAAATATTACAAAAAGATTATATAACTATTTCTATTTATTGTATCATATTTTTATTAAAAAGTAAAGTTATTAAATCTTATTATTAAATATTTTTAAGTATAAAAATTCACTTGATATTTTTGGTGATTTAGCGTAAAATGTAAGGCAAAGGCCAGTATATAAATTTATTTGTAATATAAAATGAAAGGACGATTTTTATGTCACAAAATCCTGTAGTTACTATTGAGATGGAGAACGGCTCTGTTATTAAAGCCGAGCTTTATCCCGAAATTGCGCCAAATACAGTTAATAATTTTCTTAGCCTTGTAAATAATGGCTATTATGACGGACTTACTTTTCACAGAGTTATTTACGGTTTTATGATTCAGGGCGGTTGTCCTGATGGAACAGGTATGGGTGGCCCCGGTTACTCAATTAAAGGCGAATTTGCTGTTAACGGCTTTGAAAATAACCTCAAGCACACAGAGGGCGTACTTTCTATGGCTCGTTCAATGATGCCTGACTCTGCAGGTTCACAGTTCTTTATTATGCATAAAAATGCTCCTCATCTTGACGGACAGTATGCAGCATTCGGTAAAGTAATTGAGGGTATGGATGTTGTAAACCGGATTGCCGAGTGCGATACTGACTTTGCAGATAAACCTCTTGACGCACAGGTTATGAAAAAGGTGACAGCCGAAACATTCGGTGTTGAGTATCCTGAACCTGAAAAGTGCTGACGAATATACATTATACATAGAAAGGAAATCACTATGAATGTTTTGCTGACCGGTGGCGCAGGCTACATTGGTACACATACTTGTATTGAACTTATAAATGCAGGCCATACTGTAGTAGTTGCGGATAATTTTTCAAACAGTTCTCCAAAAGCTATTGAGAGGGTAGAGGAGATTACAGGCAAAAAAATTCCGCTTTACAACATTGATGTTTGCGATGTTGAGGCTTTGGACAAACTTTTTGCCGAAAATAAAATTGATGCAGTAATTCACTTTGCAGGTCTTAAGGCAGTAGGCGAGAGCTGCGAAATTCCTGTAGCTTACTACAGAAACAATCTTGATTCAACGCTTGCTTTGCTTGAGGTTATGAAGAAATATTCAGTAGCAAACTTTGTATTCAGCTCATCCGCTACTGTATATGGTATTCCAAAGAGTGTTCCGCTTGTTGAAACAATGCCTACAGGCTGTACAAACCCTTACGGTTGGACAAAGCTTATGAATGAGCAGATTCTTACAGACGCAGCAAAGGCTGACAGCAACCTTTCCGTAGTTCTTTTAAGATATTTCAATCCGATCGGTGCTCACGAAAGCGGTAGAATCGGCGAAAATCCTAACGGTATTCCAAACAACCTTATGCCTTATATTACACAGGTTGCTGCAGGCAGACTTAAAAGACTCGGTGTGTTTGGTAATGACTATCCTACACATGACGGCACAGGTGTAAGAGATTATATCCATGTTGTGGATCTTGCAAAAGGTCATGTAAAAGCTATTGATTATGCCGAACAGCACAAGGGCACAGAGATATTTAACCTTGGCACAGGTACAGGCTACAGCGTGCTTGATATTGTTAAGGCATTCAGCAAGGTTAATAATATTGAAATTCCTTATGATATAAAGCCGAGAAGAGCGGGCGATATAGCAGAATGTTACGCCGATCCGACAAAAGCATATGAAATTCTCGGTTGGAAAGCCGAAAAAAATCTTGAAGATATGTGCCGTGACTCTTGGAACTGGCAATTTCATAATATTAATGGTTACGAATGACCGAAAAAACAATCTTGTTTTTGTGCAATTAACCAAAATAACACAAATTTATAAAAATAACTCTCCAAAGTGTCAAAATCATTTGACTTTTGGGGAGTTTATATTATATAATAGTATAGCTTATAGAAGCATTATTATTAAAGGAGGAAAAAGAAAATGTTCAAAAAAGCATTAAGCCTTGTTGTCTCTCTGATGCTTATGGTAACTTCATTGTCATTTGCAGCAATTTCAGTTTCTGCTGCAGATACAACATATGTAGTTGCCGGCGCAGAAGAACTTTGCGGCGTTTTATGGAAGGGCAGCCCAGAAGAAGCTCCTGCAAATGTTATGACAGACAATGGCGACGGTACTTACACAAAAGTATTTACCAATGTTCAGCCGGCATCAGGTCTTACACTTAAGGTTGTAGAAAATGGTGCTGACGGTTCACAGAACTGGATTGGCGACGCAACAGGCAATAACATTACATTTAATGTAACTGTTGCAAGTGATGTAACAGTAAAATTTGATTCTTCTACTAAAGAAATCACTGTTACAGGCGACGGCGTTCAGTTTGTAACAAATCTCGATATCAAGAGCATCAATGCTGTTGGTAACGGCGATCCTGAAGATGCAGCTTGGTTAAACGGTGTAGCTTGGGATCCTGCAGCTAACCCTATGACAGAAGTTTCAGAAAAAGTTTATGAGATTACATTCAAGAATGTATCTAAGTTCGACAACTATCAGGTTAAGTTTGCCGCTAACGGCGGATGGACTGACAGTTGGGGCAGTGCAGCGGAAAACTTCACACCTGAATCAGGCGTAGAGTTTGACGCAGCATATAACGGAGAGAACCTTACCGTTAATGTTCCTTATGAATTTGCTGATGTAACACTCAAGCTCGACCTTACAAACTTCGACTATGCTACAAAGGCCGGTGCTAAGGCAACCGTTACAGTAACTGAAGTGTCAACTCCTGCTGAAACAACAGAAATTGCTACAACAGAAGCAACAACTGCTCCTGCTACACAGGCAACAGCTGCTCCGGAGAAAGCACCTCTTACAGTAAATGCAACATCTAATGTATTCTCAACAGCAAAAGCAGAATACAACAGCGAAACAAAGCAGGTAACAGTATGCTACTATCTTGGTACAAATTGTGACCTTGTAAACCTCGAATGGTACTTCACATATGACAGTAACATATTTGAGGTAAACAACAAGAACAACCTTGATTCAACAGGTAAGAAACTTGGTATTATGCCACAGATTACAAGCAGTTCTGTAATCAACACAAGTATCCCCGGCAAGGTAAACGCCAACTCTTCTGACCTTGGCCTTTACACAATTGATGCAAAGGTTCCGTTTATTAAGATTGTTTTAGATGTAAAGGGTAATCCTGAAAATGTTGAAACAAATGTAAACCTTAATGTAAGAGTTCTTACAAAGGGCGAAATGGACTTTAATACAATGAGAGTTGATCCTGATACAATGGTATCATTCGTACTGGAGTATAAAATAGTAGATCCTTCATATATTGTTTCTGCTGAAACAAAACTCACAGAGTCAACATTTGTTCCATCGACAGAGTCAACAGAAGCTCCTGAAACAACAGTTCCTGAAACAACAGTTCCAGAAACAACAGTTCCTGAAACTACAGTTCCGGAAACAACAGTTCCTGAAACTACAGAAGAAGTTCCTGCTGGTGCTCTTACTGTAAATGCTACTTCTAACTTATTCCCTGCATCATCTAATGTTGTTGCAGGTGACGAAGAGTATGTAACAGTAACTTATTACTTTGAGTCAGAGAAGAATGTTCTTAATGCTGACTTCAATCTGTCTTACAATCCGCAGATGCTCGCTGTAGATTCAGTTATGACACCATACACAAACGGTGTTGTAGTAAATGCTGAAACAGCAGGTGTGGTTTATGGTAATATGTCAAGCCTTGAGCTTTACAACTTCAACCAGAAGACACCATTTGTTTCAGTTGTATTCAAGAAACTTGGTCTTGGCGAAACAGATGTAAACCTCACAGTTGATAACCTTACACTTTCACTTGCAAACGCTGAGGGCGTAACAGACGAGGCTCAGGAAGAGGGCCTTGTAAGAGATGGCGTTCTTGCTGAAACATCAACAAAATATTCAGTTGAAACTGAAATTCAGGCAGGTAAAGTTACACCTGTTGTTCCAACAACAGCTGAACCAACAACACCTGAACCAACAACACCTGAACCAACAACAGCTCCTGCTCCTGCAGGTTCAACATATGTTGTAGCAGGTTCAGAAGAACTTTGCGGTGTTTTATGGAAGGGTAGCCCGGAAGAAGCTCCTGAAAATGTTATGACAGATAACGGCGACGGTACATACACTAAGGTATTTACCGATGTTCAGATTGCTGATTCACTTCAGATTAAGGTTGTAGAAAATACAGCTGATGGCGGTCAGAATTGGATCGGTGATAACGGCGGAGACAACAATATAACCTTTAATGTTCTTGCCGCTTGTGATGTAACAGTTACATATGACAGCAATACACGCAAAATCACTGTTTCAGGTGACGGTGTTCAGATCGTTTCTGATATTGAAATCAAAAGCATGCATGCTGTTGGTAACGGTGACCCTGATGATGAATCATGGTTAAACGGCGTAGCTTGGGATCCAACAGCTAATGAGATGGAGCAGGTTGCAGACAAGGTTTATGAGATTACATATCACAATGTACCTGAGTTTGACAACTACCAGGTTAAGTTCGCAGCTAACGGCACATGGGCTGACAGCTGGGGCAGTGCAGAAGAGGGCTTTACACCTGAATCCGGCGTTGCATTTGACGCTGTATACAACGGTCAGAACCTCACTGTAAATGTACCATATGAGTTTGCTGATGTAACACTCAGAATTGACCTTTCAAACTTCGACTATGCTACAAAGCTTGGCGCAGTTGCTACAGTAACTGTAACAGGAGCTACTCAAGTACCAACAACAGCTCCAGAAACAACAGTTCCTGAAACAACAGTTCCTGAAACAACAGTTCCTGAAACAACAGTTCCAGAAACAACAGTTCCTGAAACAACAATTGCACAGAATACAACAACACCTAATACAACTCTTGCTCCTGCAACAGAAGATGCAACATCTTCAACAGGCGCAACAGTTAAGCCGGGTACAGCTGATACAGCTAACAACGGTAACAATGGCAACAGTACAGCCAATAACAACAATGGTACAGTTAAGACAGGTAATGCTTCTATGGCAGCAGTTATCCTCCTTGTACTTGTATCAGCTACCGGTGTAGTTTACTTTACCCGCAAGAAGGTTAAATAATCTTTTATAAGCATTAATAAAACTTAGTTTTTTTCACCCTCTGAGAAATCAGAGGGTGTTTTTTGTTTATAATTCAGAAGTCTAAATTATGGTTTAGCAAATTGTTTCGGCAAGTAATTATAAAAGTTTGGTCGACCTTTTCAAAGGTCGTGGGTGTGGGCAAAG
>OHAV01000592.1_pt1 | contig 14580 bp, 10 predicted proteins | sample 1577271 | NCBI WGS metagenome assembly OHAV01 (sample SAMEA3879537, study PRJEB24766) | human gut metagenome | biome: human-associated habitat; feature: feces | place: USA | collected 1985/1987 | reverse complement strand
CACCATTCATGGTCATGGAAACAGACATCTTGTTCAAAGGAATACCATCGAACAAAACTTTCATATTTTCCAATGAGCAAATAGACACGCCTGCCTTACCTACGTCACCTACTACACGTTCATGGTCGGGGTCATAGCCGCGGTGTGTCGGAAGGTCGAATGCGACAGACAAGCCTTTCTGGCCTGATGCCAAATTACGGCGATAGAATGCATTACTTTCTTCGGCAGTGGAGAAACCTGCGTATTGGCGGATAGTCCAAGGACGGAAAGTGTACATCATGGAGTACGGGCCGCGAAGATAAGGAGGAATACCTGCTACATAGTTCAAGTGCTCCATGCCTTCCAAATCTTCTTTAGTGTAAACAGGCTTCACATTGATGTGTTCCGGCGTTTTCCAGTCGGCGGTGATGCCATTTTCTTTTTGCCATTCCATACCATTCTGAGGTTGAAATCCGGCATATATATCTATATTTTTAAAATTCGGTTTCATTGTTCTTCCTTACTTAATTCCTAACTTAGCGTTGTATTCTTTCAATGTGTCCAATACGTTGACACGTACATGGATAAAGTTTTCGATGCCTGCGGCTTTCAGCTCTTCCATACAAGCAGGAGCACCTGCAACAATGAAAATAGCTCGTCCGTCCAATGCCTTGAATGCAGGAATAGCATATTCTGCATATTCATCATCGCTGGAACAGATAACTACGATGTCTGCACCGGCTTTCATAGCTGCTTCGACACCGGCCTCTACTGTGGGGAAGCCCAAATTGTCGATTACTTCGTAACCGGCACAAGCCAGGAAGTTGCATGAGAATTGGGCACGTGCTTGACGCATGGCCAGATTACCGATAGTCAGCATAAATGCTTTCGGACGTTTGCCGGATGCTTCCGTTTCGAGACGCAATGCTTCAAACTCGCTGGCAGCACGGTCGAATACCAATGTATCCACATCTTTCTCACAAGTATGGTCTTTTCCACCACAGCAGCATTTTGCTTCAACCGGTTGCTTATCTCCGGCCTTTTCATTGAAGTTCGGGAATTGGTTAGTACCCAGCAATACTTCACGACGTTGGGCCACCGCTTTATGACGGGCTTTATTACTTTCGTTGACAGCAGCCTGAACAGTCCCCGCCTTCAATGCTACATAGAAACCACCGGCTTCTTCTACAGACAGGAACAAGTTCCATGCTTGCTGTGCAATAGAAATTGTCAGGTTTTCAATATAATAAGAGCCGGCAGCCGGGTCAATTACTTTATCGAAATGAGATTCTTCCTTCAACAATAGTTGTTGATTGCGTGCCAGACGTTCGGAGAATTCATCTGGAGTCTCGTATGTCTTGTCAAACGGAGTCACTGTCATAGAATCCACACCACCTAATGCAGCGCTCATCGCTTCAGTTTGTGTACGGAGCAGGTTCACGTGTGCATCAAACAAAGTCAGATTGAAAGTGGAAGTTTCGGCATGAACCGCCATTTTTGCCGCGCAACGACATTCACCGTTAGCACCTTTGTTATCACAGTCGCGCAAACATTCCGGATTGTAAGAAGCTACAATATTCGCCCACAACAGACGTGCTGCACGGAATTTAGCAATTTCAAGGAAATAGTTGGAACTGATACCGAAGTTGAATTTGATTTTTTTAGCCACTATAGCAGCAGGAACACCGGCATCGGTCAATTGGCTCATGTATTCATTACCCCAAGCCAGTGCATACCCCAATTCCTGAGAAATATAAGCTCCGGCATTGTTCAGCGATAATGCGTTCACATTCAGTACGCGGTAGAAAGGAAGCGGTTGGATAGCTTCAATCAGTGCTTTAGCAGTTTGCACCATATCACCCTTTTCCTTGCCGCGGGTCAGCATTTTGTTGAAGAAATCATAGTTGATAGAGCCTTTCAGCTTCTTCACATCATAATCCTTCTTCCGGAAATAAGCTACCAGCAGATTAGCCAGTTCAACAACGTGTCCCTGACAAGTAGAGAAGTTCAGTTCAACACACTCAGCTTGAATATCATTCAACAGAGTCTCAAGATATTCCGCATTGAGTTCTTTTGCCTTTACATGGAAAGAAAGTGAATCGACACCTTTATTCAGGATATCCAGTGCTTTCGCATTGGCCTCTTTAGGACATTCCACTTTGATTTCCTGACGTACCAGCCATTCATTGTTGTCCTTCTTGGTTCCTCTTAAATAAGGGAATTCTCCGGGAAGTGCGTCTGTCGTCTTCAACCCTTCCAAGTCCTCCATCCGGTAGAAAGGTTTCACTTTGAATCCTTCGTTCGTTTTCCAAACGAGCTTCTTCTCAAAATCAGCACCTTTCAAGTCGGCTGTAACCTTCTCCATCCATTGTTCGGTGGAGACAGGAGAAAAGTCTGAGAAGAGTTTTTCTTTTTTGTCTGCCATAGTTTATCTAAAATTAAAACAAGAATTAATATTGTCTCTATTTTTATCTGTCTCTTTCCAAATGTCTGTTGTTCGACTTGCAAATATAATTAATAAGTTCAAACGAAACTTCTTTTTATAGAAAATTCGCACACCTCCACTTTGTATAGAATCTGTATGGAAATTCTTCTTTCCCGCAATTTTTAGTTCTTCTTTTATTTGATTAGCTCCAATGTTATGACTAATTTTGCACCCGTTTTTAGAAAAGACATTATAAAAACTACTAAATTATGGATTGGTTACAAAGTTTATTGTGGGACCCCAGTTCCGTGGCACACATCGTGTTCCTCTACGCATTCGTAGTGGCAGCCGGCGTGTATCTCGGTAAGATAAAGATATTCGGTGTATCTTTGGGCGTCACATTTGTTTTGTTTGCCGGCATCCTAATGGGACATTTCGGCTTCACGGCCGATACACACATCCTACATTTCATCCGTGAGTTCGGATTGATTTTGTTCGTATTCTGTATCGGTCTTCAGGTGGGGCCGTCTTTCTTCTCTTCTTTCAAAAAGGGGGGAATGACATTGAACCTGTTGGCTGTAGGCATCGTAGTGTTAAATATTGCTGTTGCATTGGGGCTCTATTACCTTTGGAACGGTCGTGTTGAATTGCCGATGATGGTAGGTATTCTCTACGGAGCTGTAACGAACACTCCGGGACTTGGTGCTGCCAACGAAGCACTGAACCAGTTGAGCTACAACGGCCCGCAGATCGCATTGGGTTATGCCTGTGCTTATCCGCTCGGCGTAGTAGGTATTATCGGTTCTATCATCGCTATCCGCTACATCTTCCGTGTCAATATGGCAAAAGAAGAAGAAAGCCTGAAAATGCAGAGCGGAGATGCACACCATAAGCCGCATATGTTGAGCCTTGAGGTACGCAACGAGTCTATCAGTGGAAAGACACTGATTGAGATTAAAGAATTTCTAGGACGTCAGTTCGTTTGCTCCCGCATTCGTCACGAAGGACACGTAAGCATTCCGAACCATGAGACTATTTTCAATGTAGGCGACCAGCTATTTATCGTCTGCTCTGAAGAAGATGCACCCGCCATTACCGTATTCATCGGTAAGGAAGTAGATATAGACTGGGAGAAACAAGATCTCCCAATGGTATCCCGCCGTATCCTGGTCACCAAACCGGAAATCAACGGAAAGACGCTGGGTTCTATGCACTTCCGTAGTATGTACGATGTCAATGTAACCCGTGTCAATCGTTCCGGTATGGACTTGTTTGCTGATCCCAACCTGATACTGCAAGTAGGCGACCGTGTTATGGTAGTAGGCCAGCAGGATGCAGTAGAGCGTGTAGCAGGTGTCTTAGGTAATCAATTGAAGCGCTTGGATACTCCGAATATCGTAACTATTTTCGTAGGTATTTTCCTGGGTATCCTTTTGGGTAGTCTTCCTATCGCATTCCCCGGTATGCCGACACCATTGAAACTTGGTCTGGCAGGTGGTCCGCTGGTAGTTGCAATCCTTATCGGACGCTTCGGTCATAAACTCCACCTGGTGACTTATACCACCATGAGCGCCAACCTGATGCTTCGTGAAATCGGTATTGTGCTGTTCCTTGCCAGTGTGGGTATAGATGCCGGCGCCAACTTCGTACAAACGGTTGTCGAGGGTGATGGATTACTTTATGTAGGTTGTGGTTTCTTAATTACCGTCATTCCGTTACTCATTATCGGTGCTATCGCCAGACTATATTATAAAGTAAACTACTTTACCCTCATGGGATTGATTGCCGGTAGTAATACCGACCCTCCCGCATTGGCGTACGCCAATCAGACAACATCCGGAGATGCTCCGGCAGTAGGTTACTCCACGGTATATCCATTGACAATGTTCCTGCGTATTCTGGCGGGACAGATGATATTACTGACAATGATGTAGGAGGAATTAAGGAATTAAAATTAAAGGCTGCGTAGTTGGGTTAAACCAACATTGCGCAGCCTTTAATTTTAATTCCTTAAAGTTTCAGCTTCTTCTTGACGAACTCTTCTATAAAGTCCACCGTAGCTTCAATACCCAATACGGAAGAATCGATACACAAGTGGTATGTTTCGGCAGCTCCCCATTTTTTGTAGCTGTAGTAGTTATAGTATTCGGCACGCTTCTTGTCCGCTTTGTTCATCATCTCCTCCGCTTCACGCTCAGTAATGGAATACATTCGGCAAATACGCTTGATGCGCTCCTCATTGGAGCAGGAAATGAAGACATTGACACAGCGTGGATGTTCTCGCAGGATGTAATCGGCACAACGCCCCACAAACAAGCAGGACTTCTCCTCCGCCAATCTGCGTATCACGTCACTCTGCACTTTGAACAGAGCATCATTACTCAAGCAATTCGTGGCTGGGATATCCCCGTCACTGACAAAAGGGAAACGCATGCCGAAGAGCCCTCCAATAATACCTTGTGAAGCTTTCTCATCAGCTTTCTCAAAAAACTCACAACACAGTCCACTCTCTTCAGAAGCCAACCTAATCAGTTCCTTATCATAAAAGTCAATACCCAGACGGGCAGCCAGTTTCTCGCCTATCTCCCGTCCGCCACTGCCCAGTTGACGGCCTATATTGATTATAAAATTATTGCCCATACGCTTGTTCATCTATTGGTTTGCAGATAGCAAATATAAATATTCTTACGGAATATCTGCAGAAAGTAGGAAGAAAAATTCAAAGCCTCTCCCCCGACCCATCCCTACAAGGGAGAGGTTCTGAATTTGCGGAATTGACAAACCAACATCACCAATGCTATCAAACTTGCAAGCAAATCGGATACCGGCATGCTGTACCACACTCCTGCCACTCCGAAAAACTGCGGCAGGACAAGCAGGCAAGGAAGCAGGATCAGCATCTGCCGGGTGAGGGAAAGGAATATCGCTTTGCCTGCCATGCCTATGCTCTGGAAAAAGTTGGAAGTCACCATCTGGAAACCAATAATCGGGAAGAACATTACCGTAATACGCAGTCCCGTGACCGAAAGCTCTGTCAGTTCCGCATCCGATGTAAAGATGCCCACCACCAGGTCCGGCACCAGCATACCGACCAGAAAGCCGAAAGTGGTCACTGCCGTGGCATAGATTATCGTCAGTCTCAGCACCTTGTTCACCCGTCCGTACAGCTTCGCCCCAAAGTTATATCCGGCAATAGGCTGCATTCCCTGATTCAGCCCCATCACAATCATCACTACAATGAAAACCAGACGGTTCACGATGCCGAAAGCCCCGATAGCCAAGTCGCCGCCATACTTCTTCAACCCCTGATTGATAATGATAACGATGAAGCAGGCTGCCAGGTTCATCAGGAAAGGAGACATGCCGATAGCAAGCGAATCGAATACAATCTTACGTTTCAGACGGAATATCCCCCGGTGGAAATGCAACAGCTCGTCCTTATTGCTGAAAAGCTTGAACTGCCACGTCAAAGAGATGACTTGCGCCACAATGGTAGCGACGGCAGCGCCACGTATGCCCCAGCCGAAACCATAGATAAACACCGGGTCGAGTATGGTATTGATAACCACCGTGGCTATGGTGGCATACATCGCCTTCTGCGGATGCCCTGAAGAGCGTAGCACTGCATTCAGCCCCAGATAGAGGTGCGTAACGGCATTTCCCAAAAGGATAATCTGCATATAATCCCTGGCGTAGCCCACCGTCTGGTCACTGCCTCCGAAGAAATAGAGAATCGGGTCGAGAAAGAGCATGACAATGATGGTAAAGGCCACTCCCAGCACCATGTTCAGCACAAAGACATTGCCCAGCACACGCTGTGCCGTGTCATAATCCCTCTGCCCCAGCTTGACGGAAATCAGTGTAGAGGCTCCCACACCCACCAGCGAGCCGAACGCCGCAGCCAGATTCATCAACGGGAAAGTCAACGCCAATCCCGAAATAGCCATCGTCCCAACGCCGTGACCGATGAAGATACTGTCTACCATATTATATAAAGAAGATGCCGTCATTGCGATGATTGCCGGAACGGCATATTGCATCAAGAGTTTACCTATACTTTCCGTCCCCAACGCCGTGGGAGTCTTTTGTCCTGCCATATTATATACCTATTTCTTTTTAGCGGGTGCAAAAGTACTCTTTTTTTTAAACAGAACAGCAGAAAAAACACCTTAAACCTGCACACTATGCGGATGATTTATGCTATCTTTGCGATTCAATGATAAATCATAAGATATGATTACCATAATCATACCGTATGATTGGCACATTCATACCGTATGAACCATGCCTGACCTACCGGTTGAGCCGGACACATAATAACAACAAGCCCCCATGGCATTCTATAAGAAAGTAAAACAGAAAGGCGACGACAAATGGCACCCAAGAGCCGTCACCAAAGGACATCCCTATACAACGGATGAAATAGCCCGATTATTGTCGGAAATGTCTACGGTAACCCCGGGAGATACCTATGCAGTATTAATGAACCTTGGTGAAGTGCTGGGCAAGCTGATGAGCTCGGGACACTCCGTAAAGCTCAAGGGCATCGGGACGTTCTACTACACCTGCCGTTCGGAAGGCACCGGGGTAGACACCCCAGAAGAAGTGAGTCCGGCGCAAATCACTGCGGTGCAGATACGCTTCATCCCCGAATACTACCGCGGGCAATGCGGACAAGTGACGGAACGCACCCTCCTCTCCCCGCATATCGAATGGGTAGATGCCGAAGGAGAGGATTAATGTCACTCCCCGTTCCCTATATTTCAAGGAAAAAGGTTCGCTATCTGAAAAATGTTTCGTACTTTTGTACCCAAATTGAGTGAAATATAGCGAAATGAACGTATTAGAACTAAGTGAACAAGAAATCATTCGTCGCAACAGCATGAATGAACTTCGCGCGATGGGCATTGAGCCTTATCCCGCAGCAGAGTATGTAACAAATGCTTTCTCTACCGATATTAAAGCTGAATTCAACGACGATGCAGAGCCTCGCCAAGTGTCCGTTGCCGGACGTATCATGAGCCGCCGTATCATGGGTAAAGCATCTTTCATCGAATTGCAGGACTCCAAAGGACGCATCCAGGTATATATCACCCGCGATGACATCTGCCCGGACGAGGACAAGGAGATGTACAACACCGTGTTCAAACGTTTGCTCGATTTAGGCGACTTCATCGGTATCGAAGGATTCGTATTCCGTACCCAGATGGGCGAAATCAGCATCCATGCCAAGAAGCTGACCGTACTTGCAAAGAGCATCAAGCCCCTGCCTATCGTGAAATATAAGGATGGTGTGGCTTACGACTCTTTCGAGGACCCCGAACTGCGCTACCGTCAGCGTTATGTAGACCTTATCGTAAACGACGGCGTGAAAGAAAAATTCCTGAAGCGTGCCACCGTAGTGAAAACACTGCGTAACGCTCTCGATGAAGCCGGATACACTGAAGTGGAAACGCCTATCCTGCAATCTATTGCCGGTGGAGCAAGCGCCCGCCCGTTCATCACGCACCATAACTCACTGGATATAGACCTTTACCTGCGCATCGCAACGGAACTTTATCTGAAGCGACTGATTGTAGGTGGTTTTGAAGGTGTATATGAAATCGGCAAGAACTTCCGTAACGAGGGTATGGACAAGACCCACAATCCGGAATTTACCTGCATGGAACTCTATGTTCAGTACAAGGATTACAACTGGATGATGAACTTCACCGAGAAATTGCTGGAACGTATCTGTATCGCTGTAAACGGCTGTACGGAAAGCGTTGTCGACGGAAAGATTATCAGCTTCAAAGCTCCTTACCGCCGTCTGCCTATCCTCGACGCTATCAAGGAAAAGACCGGTTACGACCTGAACGGCAAGAGCGAAGAAGAAATCCGCCAAGTCTGCAAGGAACTGAAAATGGAGGAAATCGACGACACAATGGGTAAGGGCAAGTTGATTGACGAAATCTTCGGCGAATTCTGCGAAGGTACTTATATCCAGCCGACTTTCATCACCGATTATCCGGTTGAAATGTCTCCGCTGACCAAGATGCACCGTTCCAAACCGGGACTGACCGAACGTTTCGAATTAATGGTAAACGGCAAGGAACTTGCCAACGCCTACTCGGAATTGAACGACCCGATCGACCAGGAAGAACGCTTCAAAGAACAGATGCGTCTGGCTGACAAGGGTGACGATGAAGCAATGATTATCGACCAGGACTTCCTGCGTTCTTTACAATATGGTATGCCTCCTACATCGGGTATCGGCATCGGTATCGACCGGCTGGTTATGTTAATGACCGGTCAGACTACCATTCAGGAAGTGTTATTCTTCCCGCAAATGCGCCCGGAAAAGGTGGTGAAGAAAGACGCAGCCGCCAAATATATGGAACTGGGTATCGCAGAAGACTGGGTGCCTGTTATCCAGAAAGCCGGCTACAACACCGTAGAAGACATGAAAGATGTCAATGCGCAGAAGCTACACCAGGACATCTGCGGCATCAATAAGAAATACAAATTAGAACTGGCCAACCCGTCGGTAAACGACGTAACTGAGTGGATACAGAAAATTTAATAAGTTCTTCATCCAAATCCATACAAATGAAATTACCCGGCAAGATAGCGATAATGGGCGGAGGAAGTTGGGCTACAGCCATCGCAAAGATGTGTCTGGCCCAAGAGGACTCTATCAATTGGTACATGCGGCGAGACGACCGCATTGCCGATTTTAAACGATTAGGGCACAATCCGGCTTATCTGACAGGAGTGAAATTCGATACCAAGCGTATCTCTTTCAGTTCCAACATCAACGATGTTGTGAAAGAATCGGATACGCTGATTTTCGTCACTCCTTCCCCTTATCTGAAAGCTCACCTGAAAAAGCTGAAAACCAAGATAAAGGATAAGTTCATCATCACCGCTATCAAAGGAATCGTACCCGACGACAACGTTATCGTATCAGAATACTTTACCAAGGAATACGGTGTTCCTCCCGAAAATATCGCTGTACTGGCAGGTCCCTGCCACGCAGAAGAAGTAGCTTTGGAACGCCTTTCTTATCTGACCATCGCCTGCCCGGACAAAGACAAAGCACGTATCTTCGCGCGCCGACTGGGAAGCAGCTTTATCAAAACATCTGTTAGTGACGACGTATCAGGTATCGAGTACAGTTCGGTACTCAAAAACGTATATGCTATCGCCGCCGGTATTTGCAGCGGACTGAAATACGGCGACAACTTTCAGGCCGTACTGATTTCCAACGCTATCCAGGAGATGAACCGTTTCCTGAATACGGTACATCCGTTGAACAGAAACGTAGATGAATCTGTTTATCTGGGTGACTTGCTGGTGACCGGCTATTCGAATTTCAGCCGTAACCGGACATTCGGCACAATGATCGGTAAGGGATATTCCGTAAAGAGCGCACAGATTGAAATGGAAATGATCGCTGAAGGTTACTACGGTACGAAGTGTATCAAGGAAATCAACAAGCATCATCATGTCAATATGCCGATACTGGACGCTGTGTACAACATTCTATACGAACGTATCTCGCCTATGATCGAGATTAAATTACTAACTGATTCTTTTAGATAACCTTTAAACAAGAAAGATATGATTAGCTTGAACATTGAAAAGACTTTTGGATTTATCTCCAAAGAAAAGGTTTCTGCCTACGAAGCAGAGGTAAAAGCCGCACAGGAAATGCTGGAAAAAGGAACTGGAAAAGGGAACGACTTTTTAGGCTGGCTGCACTTGCCTTCTTCTATCAGCAAAGAACACTTGGCTGACTTGAACGCTACCGCAAAGGTCTTGAGAGACAACTGTGAAGTAGTGATCATTGCAGGTATCGGCGGTAGCTATCTGGGCGCACGTGCCGTAATCGAGGCGTTATCTAATAGTTTCACTTGGTTGCAGGAAAAAAAGACAGCTCCGATCATGATTTATGCCGGACACAATATCAGCGAAGATTATCTATTCGAACTGACTGAGTATCTGAAAGACAAGAAATTCGGTGTTATCAATATCTCCAAATCGGGAACTACTACCGAAACTGCGCTTGCCTTCCGCCTGTTGAAGAAACAATGCGAAGACCAACGCGGCAAAGAAACTGCAAAACAGGTAATCGTAGCTGTAACAGACGCCAAGAAAGGTGCAGCACGTGTTACTGCCGACAAGGAAGGTTACAAAACATTCATCATCCCCGATAATGTAGGCGGACGTTTCTCTGTACTGACTCCGGTTGGTTTGCTGCCGATTGCTGTTGCCGGGTTCGACATTGAGCAACTGGTTGCCGGCGCTGCCGACATGGAAAAAGCATGTGGCGCAGACGTTCCGTTTGCAGAAAACCCTGCTGCTATCTATGCTGCTACCCGTAATGAACTGTACAGAAACGGAAAGAAGATCGAAATCCTCGTCAACTTCTGTCCGAAACTGCATTATGTAAGCGAATGGTGGAAACAGCTTTACGGAGAATCAGAAGGTAAGGACAACAAAGGTATTTTCCCCGCATCAGTAGACTTCTCTACCGACCTTCACTCTATGGGACAATGGATTCAGGAAGGTGAACGTTCTATCTTCGAAACTGTCATCTCACTGGATAAGGTAGACCATAAACTGGAAGTTCCTTCTGACGAAGCCAACCTGGATGGTCTGAATTTCCTAGCCGGCAAACGTGTGGATGAAGTGAACAAAATGGCGGAACTGGGAACTCAATTGGCTCACGTAGACGGTGGCGTACCTAATATGCGTATTGTTCTTCCTTCATTGAGCGAATACAATATCGGTAGCCTGCTTTATTTCTTCGAAAAGGCTTGCGGTATCAGCGGTTATCTGCTGGGCGTGAATCCTTTCAACCAGCCGGGTGTAGAAGCATACAAGAAGAACATGTTTGCGTTGCTGAACAAACCGGGTTACGAGGAAGAATCCAAAGCGATCCAATCAAGATTGTAATAGAATCTATACATAAAAAAGAAGCGGCCTTATTAAGACCGCTTCTTTTTTATGTTGTCTATCGACATTCCGTTCTTAATCTTCCGCTTCGACCTCTTTGGTTTTCAAGCCGATTTCCTCTTGTGCGCCTTCACATTCAGCCTTGGAGGAAAGATAGAAAGCCAGCTTCACATCACCGTTCTTATCTACATGTTCAATAGTAGCTTTCACCATGACCCTGGTTTGCGTCACACCGTCCTTAAAACGTAACTGACCTTTTTCCTCATCCGTCAGATTTCCTTCGGTAGAGACTTCGGCTTTTTCATAACGAAGTTCGGCTTTCACCGCTTCGTCATTCTGAAGTTTAAAGGTTTTAAGTTCAGCTCCATTCCCATCCAAGAGCAAAAAAGCATTCACCTTATCCCCTACCTTTAAAGCCGGCAGATTATCTTTCTGATTAGTATAGTCTTCCCCTTTAGAATCCTCACTGTCCGGATCAGTATTTACATACAGTCTTTCTATCGTGATAACAGGACTCTCCCCACTATCGGAACAAGCACCTAAAAACAAAGGTAGCAACAATAATACTCTCTTTTTCATGCTATCATTGAGTTTATAATGCTACAAAAATACACATAATCTTCTAAATGACAAATAATTGGATACTTTATTGCTCAAAGAGCCCTCTTGCAACTATCCGTCCGTTTTGTCTTATCTCTCATTTTTTATAGTTATCTTTGCCTCGTATATGTTTCGAAATAAGAAGATTAAACTCTAAACAGATAATGGTTCACTATTTATAAAGTATGAAGAAAAAACTGAAAGCCGTCCTGTTCGATATGGACGGCGTGCTTTTTAATTCCATGCCCTATCATTCCGAAGCCTGGCATAAGGTGATGAAATCACACGGGCTTACTCTTAGCCGTGAAGAAGCCTATATGCACGAAGGACGGACAGGGGCTGCCACTATTAATATCGTATTTCAGCGTGAACTGGGAAGGGAGGCCACGCAGGAAGAAATAGAAAGTATATATCAGGAGAAAAGTGTCTTATTCAACTCGTATGCAGAAGCTGAACGTATGCCCGGCGCATGGGAACTGTTGCAAAAAGTAAAAGGTGAAGGACTCACTCCAATGGTGGTAACAGGTTCCGGACAACTTTCATTACTCGAACGGTTGGAGCATAACTTTCCGGGAATGTTTCACAAAGAACTAATGGTTACGGCATTCGATGTCAAATACGGAAAGCCAAACCCGGAACCGTATCTTATGGCCCTGAAAAAAGGTGGTCTGAAAGCCGACGAAGCGGTGGTAGTGGAGAACGCACCTCTCGGGGTGGAAGCCGGACACAAAGCCGGCATTTTCACAATCGCTGTGAACACGGGACCTCTGGACGGACAGGTATTGCTGGACTCCGGAGCCGATTTATTACTACCGTCCATGCAAGCGCTCTGTGAAGCTTGGGATGGACTTGATCTATAGAAATTCTAACCAACAAACGACGATTCTATCATGCAAAAGTTATTATCTTTACCCCCAAACCTGATCCACTGTTTTCACGAACTGGAAGAAGTTAATCATAACGAATGGTTTTGTACATCCGATCCCATAGGCAGCAAGCTTGGCTCCGGAGGCGGAACAACCTGGCTCTTGCAAGCCTGCCACCAGGCATTTGCCCCACAAGAGTCTTTCAATGATTGGATAGGACGCGAAAAAAGGATATTACTTCATGCAGGAGGACAAAGCCGCCGCTTACCCAGTTACGGACCTTCCGGTAAGATACTGACCCCTATCCCGATCTTCAGTTGGGAAAGAGGACAAAGACTGGGACAGAACCTGCTGTCTTTGCAACTCCCGTTATACGAAAGAATCATGCAGCAAGCGCCGGCCGGCATGAATACATTGATAGCCAGTGGAGATGTATATATCCGTTCGGAAAAACCTTTGCAGGACATCCCCAATGTGGACGTCGTATGCTACGGCTTATGGGTAAATCCTTCTCTGGCCACTCATCACGGAGTTTTTGTCTCCGACCGGAAAAGCCCTGAAGTACTCGACTTCATGTTACAGAAGCCCTCTCTGGAAGAATTGGAAGGTTTATCCAAGACTCACCTTTTCCTAATGGACATCGGCATCTGGATTTTAAGTGACCGTGCCGTAGAGGTCTTAATGAAGCGCTCGCTCAAGGAAGGAACGAATGACATCAATTACTATGACTTATATTCCGACTATGGGCTGGCTTTGGGAGAACATCCCAAGACGGAAGATGAAGAAGTCAACCAACTATCCGTAGCCATATTACCGTTACCCGGCGGCGAATTTTACCATTTCGGTACAAGTCATGAACTGATTTCTTCTACGCTAGCCATACAGGACAAGGTACGTGACCAAAGAAAGATCATGCACCGGAAAGTAAAACCGAATCCGGCAATCTTTATCCAGAACTCCAGTACACAAGTCTCCCTCTGTGCAGATAACGCTAACCTATGGATTGAAAACAGCCATGTAGGGGAAGGCTGGCATCTCGGATCACGCCAGATAATCACAGGTGTTCCCGAAAACCAATGGAATATAAATCTGCCGGACGGTATCTGTATTGACGTGGTTCCTTTTGGCGACAACGCATTCGTTGCACGTCCTTACGGATTGGATGATGTATTCAAAGGAGCATTGAAAAATGAAACGACCACATATCTCAATATCCCTTTTTCACAGTGGATGCAGGAAAGAGCCCTTACTTGGGAAGACATAAATGGACGCACGGACGATTTACAGTCTGCTTCCATTTTCCCGGTAACAGCTTCCGTAGAAGATTTGGGTATATTGATACGTTGGATGATCTCCGAACCCCAACTGGAAGAAGGAAAACAACTTTGGCTAAAAGCAGAAAAAGTCTCTGCCGACGAAATATCCGCACGCGCGAATCTGAAACGACTGTATGAGCAGCGTAGCGCTTATCGCCGGAGCAACTGGAAAGGGCTGGCCGACAATTACGAAAAGAGCGTATTCTATCAACTCGATTTGCTGGATGCCGCAAATGAATTTGTACGTTTCAATCTGGGCATGCCTGACGTCTTGAAAGAAGATGCTGCCCCCATGTTACGGATACACAACCGGATGCTTCGTGCACGTATCATGAAACTACATGAAGACAAGGATTGTGCCAAAGAGGAACAGGCAGCCTTTCAACTGCTTCGCGACGGTTTATTGGGGGTAATGAGCGAACGAAAGAGCCATCCCATACTCAACGTTTATTCC
>OHAV01000557.1_pt1 | contig 15108 bp, 6 predicted proteins | sample 1577271 | NCBI WGS metagenome assembly OHAV01 (sample SAMEA3879537, study PRJEB24766) | human gut metagenome | biome: human-associated habitat; feature: feces | place: USA | collected 1985/1987 | reverse complement strand
TGTCGGCTATCGCGGCATACTGCTTTTTTGAAAAGAAGCCCGCCATTGACGTAAAGTTTGTCAATGACGGACAACTTGCTATTTTTTGATTTTATTTCGAACTCACGTTAAATAAGCAAATCTTTCGAGTCACGGATAAAGTAGTCCACCGAGAATGAAAGCTCGTTGTTCATAAAGGCCATGTCCAGACCGATGTTGGTCTGCTCGTTGGTCTCCCACTTCAGGTTGGTGTCAATTTCCTTTTGCTGTGCGATACCGGCTGCATTCATCATGCCGCCCCCGGCCATGACATAATACATACAATCCAAAGAAGAGAGCTGAGGGACAGAAAGACTGGTTCCGCTACCCGCATTACCGGTCTGCCCCCAACCTGCACGTATCTTCAGGTTGCTGAAAAGATTCAGATTCTTGATGAAGTTCTCCTCTGACAAGCGCCATGCCAAAGAAGCGGAAGGGAAAGTACCGTACCGGTTGCCCGAACCGAAGTTGGAAGAACCGTCGCGGCGTACTGTAGCCGTCAGTATATAACGGTCATTCAGACTGTAGGTCAGACGTCCGAAATAAGATTGATAACGGGTCTTCAAGTCACGTCCCCCATTTGTATTCTTGGAGCTGGGGTCGTTTGTCAAAGAAATCTGGCGAATGTTGTCAGCCGGGAAATCACTGGCACTGGTATTCAACCAGACACCGTCCGTATCGCTGATAGAGAAACCCGCCATAGCGCTTACACGATGATGGGCATTCGACCAGTCATAGTTGACAAACGATTCTAAGGCAATCTCCGAGTTCTGATTCTGATTGATAGAATAACTGTCCTTACGGTCCTTCGAACCAAATGTACGAGGATTATAAGGGGTATATCCATCATAACCTTTTGTGAAATAGTTGTAGCTACCGATGGTTTTAAAAGTCAATCCCTTTGCAATGTCCAATTGCAGGAATGCACTGGCCACCAAACGGTCCCATTTGGAAATCTGGTCGGTTCTGGTCTTGGCTGCAGCCACCAGGTTGTCGGCCCCCTTGTTGATGTCACCATCAGACTCTTGTTTATAATGTCCCCATGAACCGTCGGGCAGAACGATAGGCATAGAATAAAAGACTCCATTCTCTACATAGTCCATCGTAGGAATGGCTTGCGCATAACTACGCATATTGCCACTGAAGTGATGCTGGGCATGTGTATAGTTCAAGTTCAATCCCACATGAATGAAATCTTTCACTTTATGAGTGATGTTGGCACGGGCTGTCAGACGTTTGAAATAAGATTCAATGACAACACCTTCATTATTCAGATATCCCACTGAAAGGTTGGCTTGCGTGGCTTCCGTACCACCCGAAGCGGAGAGATTATAGTTCTGCTGCAACGCTGTACGTGACATTTCATCTTGCCAATCGATGCTATTCAATTTGCCAATGTACTCTTCGCCAAAAGCCAGATTGGTCATGACCGAACCGTTACGGCAAGATTCGCGTACTGCCTTGGCAAAGAGATCTGCATCGGCCACGTCTATCTTGTTGTTGTTGAATTGAAGGGAATAGTTGGCAGAGAAGTTGACTTGTGCCTTGCCCTTGCTTCCGTTTTTAGTGGTAATCATGATAACACCATTGGCACCGCGTGTTCCATAAATGGCAGTAGCAGAGGCATCTTTCAGGATTTCAATGCTCTCCACATCGTTTGGATTAAGAAAGTCAATGGAAGTACCGACCTGCACTCCATCCACTACATAAAGAGGGTCGGAACTACCGTTTACGGTGGCTACACCACGAATACGGATGTTGAATCCCCCGTCGGGCGAACCGGAGGAACGGATGACGGAAACACCGGCGGCAGCTCCCTGCAGACCTTGTCCCAAGTTCACCGGATTACGTTTCATCATCTCCTCTGCATTTACAGAAGTAACGGAACCGGTCAGGTCGGATTTCTTCATCGTACCATAACCTACCACCACCACTTCTTCCAATGTTTCGGCATCTTCTTTCAAGATAATCTTCAAGGCATTCATGTTTCCGGTTACTTTAACGGTCCTTGTCAGATAACCGATGTAACTGGCTTTCAGCGTAGAGCCTACGGGACACTGCAAAGAGAAGTTTCCGTCCAAATCGGTAATCATACCGTTCGTCGTACCCTCTACGATGACATTGGCACCGATAATGGGTTCGCCCTTCTCATCTACCACTTGTCCCTTTACGGTGGCTACACTCTGCTGCACTACAGCGACACTTGCAAACGGATATCCGCTTGTTGCAAAGAGAGGTCCGGCGCACGCCAGCGATACTGACATGATGCCCAAATACTTCATCACATTTCTCATAAATACTAAATACTTAGGTTTAACAAAGACCCTGCTTGGAATATACCGGGAATAAGAGTTTTGCCAGTTTGCTGGCACGGTCTTGCCAAGCCGTTGGCTAAGTTTTGCCAATGTGATGGCAAGACTTTGCCACTATAGTGGCAAAAAAGGTTTACTCTTTTCCCGGCCTACCGGCAGGAGTGGATTAAATATAGATTTTCAAAGATTAAGTTCAGAAACTCAGGGAAGTGCCTTCAACCTGATTCAGCAACTGCGGTTTCGCCTTTGCGCAATCCACTTTCACTACCTGAATGCGGTTGTCTGTAGGCAGGCATATCAAGCCCTCCGCCTGTTTCTTATCGGCACTATACACTTTCAGGCTCATCTTGCTCCAATCCATCTCAGAGGTGGACTGCGCCAACTTCAGATGAGGAAGCACCGAACCGTCGCGCACCAGCATGATTATCGGCAGGCTGCCTGCTTCAATCCTGTGCCATCCGCCTTCATACACTTTCTCCGTCTGATAGTCTATCCACTTTCCTTCGGGAAGGTAAACGGTGCGGCCGGTTATACCGGATTCGAGCAAGGGGGCAACCAGAATCTGCGAACCGAAGAGATATTCATCGTCCACCTTCCATGCTCCAGGGTCATCAGGGAATTCCACGAACAAAGCTCTCAACATCGGCAAGCCTTTTTCAGTACATTCCTTGGCTTGGGCATAAACATAAGGCATCAGCCGATATTTCATCTCTGCACTTTTGCGGAAAACATCCTGTACACGCTTGCTGTCGTACAACCACGGCTCTGTCGGAGGTGCACCGTGTGCACGAGTATGAGAAGTCAGAAAACCGAACGGCAACCAACGGCAATACAAATCTTCGGGAGTAGACTTTACAAATCCACCCATATCATGGCTCCAGAAAGAGAAACCTGACAAACCGAAGGACAAACCGGCACGGAGTGTACCCAGCATACCCGTATTCGTCGTAGCAGCATCACCGCCCCAATGCAACGGATAGCGTTGTGAACCGGCCCACGCAGCACGGGCCCACATAATATTTTCATTATGAAGCTTCTTGGTTATCTCGGATACTGCCATGTCGTAGCGCACCGGATAGAGATTGTGCTCATACCAACCACTTTTGCCCGAAGCATAAATACCGTTCAGCGGAGCCGCTTCGCCAAAGTCAACCTTGATGGCACTCACACCGATATTCAGCAGTCCGGCTAACTTGTCCTGATACCACTTTACAGTCTCCGGATTGGAGAAATCGAGCACCACATCCTCATAAGGAAGTTCCCCATTACCATTCTTTACATACATGTCCTTCTTTATCAGTTCAGGGAAATAACGGTTCTTGGGAGTAAAATAGGGCAACTGCCACAAGCAAACATGGAACCCTTGCGACTTCAGGTCCTTCAGCATCTGCTGGGGATTCTGGAAACGGTTTTCAGAAAACTTATAATCGCATTGCCAGTCTACATCAAACCAACCAGTATCAAAATGAATAACATCGCACGGATACTTATTCTTGCGGATATTAGCAGCCACATCATAACCTTCTTTTTCACTGAAATAAGTGATACGGCTCATCCATGTACCAAAAGACCACAATGGAGGCATACCCGGTTTTCCTACCAAATCAGTGTACTCATCCAAGATGTCTTTCGGCTCACCGAAGAATACGAACAAATCCAAGTTTTCGTCGCCCATAAACATTTTGTTCAGCCCGATATAAGTAGCACCGAAATCACAAGTGACAGGTGCGGAAGTATGCATGAACATACCATATCCCCGATTGCTCATAAAGAAAGGAATGGGCTTGTACATCTGGTCTGTTTCCGGACCTTGTGGGTCTGTAACAAACAGATTTACTTTCTGCCCCACTTTGTTCAACCCTGTAGCAGACTCGCCACAGCCAAAAATCATCTCATCTGCAGTCAGAGTAAACACGGGATTGATACGACGAGCATTGTCGCTTCCCCTTTTAATGAAACTGAAAGGGGTATACTTCACTTGCGTAGAATCAGCATCACGCAAAGTAACGGTTTGACTTAATATACGTCCTGTCTTATCTTTCAATACAACCCTCCAAGGATTCTTGTTTATTTGTACAGTTCCATAATTACCGGCATAGACAATGGTATTTTCCGTTTCGGTTACCTTCCAACTTTCATCTTTACCCGGTTCCTTCGCCAGCATAATGGATGTACTTACCTTAGGTTCCACTGGAGTAGTAAGCATACGAATACGTACTGTACGCGGAGTTACAAAGTCAATCTTAAATTTTAAGTTCGGGTCATTCTCATAAGCAGTAAAAGGAAAATCGAGCATTCTCATTTTACGGGGTTGCGCACCGTTGGTATTGAAAGCCTGACGTGGCATCAGATGCCCCCGTTTCCAGTTCACCAGTCCTTCACCCGACTTAACGTCGAATGATTCCAGATGATCTGCAAAAAACAAGGTATTACTCAAATCACGAAAATCAGTACTCATATCCAAAGGTTGGTTCATCAGATACGAAGTACCGTCATTGACATGTGGCTGTGCCAACAGATTGCCACCGGCAAACAACAGCATTGCCACTGCTAAAAGTTCTTTCTTCATACTATTAGGATTTAAATGATCTCACTGACAAAGGTATCTTGCATAAAGGAAAAACAGATGTGTGAAAAATGTCTTTTAATGCCCGTTTTTGTTGCATAGAGCACATATAGAGCACCTGGAAACAAAATGCATACTCTTTTTCACCAAATGAGGTATATCATCGTACATGAATACACAAATCTTCCCTTGCCCATCCGGATGATTATATTTAAGTTTGCAGATACAATATCGTTAATCTCCCTAAATATTACAGAAAACACATGAAGCATCTGTTTTTATTCTTAATATGCCAGCTATCCTTTGCCTTTACAGCTTGGGGAAATCCGGCAGAGATTCCACCGGCTGTTATGTTTAAACAGCTTTCCACCACAGAAGGACTGTCCAACAACAGCGTCAGGAGCATTTTCAGAGATAGCAGGGGATTTCTGTGGATAGGGACGGAATCGGGACTCAACAAATATGACGGCTACTCGTTCCGGCAGTATCACCGGGATAACTCCGAACTGCCCGACGATGCCATCATCAACATCTTCGAAGGACCGGAAATGAATGTATGGATAAGGACATCCAACGGTTACAGTATCTACGACTACAAGACCGGAAAGTTCGACAATGACTACAAAACCACACTCGAAAAATTAAAGATTCCCAGCAAAAACATTCTCAGAATAGGGAAAACACCCAAAAATGAATTCTGGGCCTACGATCATTCCAAAATCTATATACTGAACATAGACAACAATTCCCTCAAAGCATATCCACTGTCTATCGAGAAAATTTCCAATATATCGATAGGAGTGCAATATATCTACGTCATGTACTCCAACGGCGTACTATACAGCATCAACAAGCAAACCTCCGAAACCAGGGAAATCACCATCCCGGCCATTTACAAACCACTACTGGAAGACCATGAACCGCACGTCTATACAGACCAAAGTGAAAGCATATGGATATATACATACCAAAACAGCCTGCTACTGTACAAAAGCAACCTTACACAACAATGGGAAGACATCTGCCTGAACAGTTGCAATGATATTCAGTACAACCGCGTACAACGTATCCTCGATTTGGGCGACGGGAATGTATGGATTCTCACCAGCCACATGGGGCTGGTCATCTACAACACCTTGAATAAATCGCTTACCAACCTGCTGCACAACCCCCTGAAACCACATACCATCGCCAGCAACAACCTGAATACCATTTACCGGGATAAGGACGGAATCATATATATAGGTAACTTCAAACACGGCATCTCCTATTATAGTCCGATGTCCCAAATCATCCTCTGCAACAAATCACTGGAATATGACGACATCTTGACTTTCTGCAAGGACACCGACCCGGGATTTATCTACTACGGAACAGACGGCACGGGCCTGATACGCCAATCACTGATAACCGATGCATACGAGAAGATACCCACTCCCGCCAATATCGTAGTCGATTTATCCATTGACTCCAAGAGCCGTCTGTGGATCGGCACGTTCCAGAAAGGGTTGCTCTGCTATTTGAAAGGGCAAATCAGACAATACACAACCAGCAACAGCCAACTGCTCGAAGACAATGTATATACGATAAAAGTAGACAAACACGGATACGTCTGGATAGGTACGATGAGAGGATATATACAAAGGCTGCATCCTGAAACCGGAGTATTCGACACCATCTTGTATCGTCCGGGAGAGTTCTTTGTACGGGATATGTACTATGACAATGACCGGCATCTGTATGTAGCAAGCAAAGGCGGGCTTATCATCATCGACACCGAAACCCAAGCCTACAACATCTACTCCGAAACCACCCGTTTCAAGGAAACCGACATGCTCACCGTCTACAAGGACAGCCGTGACCTGCTTTGGATAGGCCATCCGCATGGACTTAGCGTCTGGAACCAGAAGAACGACTCCGTCTATTTCATTGACCAGAAGAACGGACTTGCCGCCAACCTCGTCAGAGCCATTACGGAAGACAACAACCATCAGATGTGGATTGGTACCGGCAACGGTATTTCACGCATACAGATGACAAACGGAGTGTATTCCATCGTGAACTATTCCGTAAGCGACGGGCTGATTTGCAATGACACCAACGTACATGCCATTCTGAAACTGGAGAATGGAAACATACTGATAGGCACTCCCAAAGGATACCAGACCATTATCCCCCAAGAAATTCTTTCAACAAACTACGATGCCCGCATCTACCTGACCGGAATCGAGCTTAAATCCGGAACAGCCCACTCTGACATCTTGGGAGGAAGCTCGCTTGAATGTGCACAAAGACTGTCGCTCACCGAAAAGGAAAATTCATTTACTCTATCCTTCTCAGCTCTCGACCTGATAGAAACAGACAAGATAAAATATGCCTACAAAATCGACCAAAGCCATGCCAACTGGATTTATGCTGAAAACAACAAGATAAATCTATCCATGCTGCCTGCCGGAAACTATACCTTGTCCGTAAAGGCATGCAATTCACAAGGCGTATGGAGCCCCCATATCAAAGAGCTGAAAATAAAGATACTTCCTCCCTGGTGGCGTACCTGGTGGGCCTATACCATTTATACCGGCATTGTTCTGTGCATCATCCTACTAATTATCCGCAACCTGCGTTCACGGCACAAACAGAAACAAATCATGCAGGCCATTGAAGTAGAAAATGAAAAGCAACAGAAAATCAACAACATGAAGCTACAGTTCTTTGCCAACATAAGCCATGAACTGCGTACCCCCCTATCGCTAATCATCAACCCGCTTGAGGAATTCTTTGTGGACCACCCCGAATACCGAAAGGGGATTCTGGATATGGTGAAGCAAAACGCCGACTATCTGCTGGAACTCATCAACCAATTGCTGGACTTCAGAAAGCTCGACGCCAAAGCCGAGACACTGAAATGCAAGCACGACAATATTCTCATCATCCTGAGCGAGATATTTCATTCCTTCGACCCGATAGCACAGAAACGGAACATCGGCTACAGCTTTACCAGTCCGCAGCATTCCGTATTCATGGATTTCGACTATGACAAGATACGCAAGATATGTACCAACATTCTGTCGAACGCATTCAAGTTCACTCCCAATAAAGGAAGCATCTCACTGGACATTGCCATAAAGGGAAAAAATCTGGAACTGACCTTTACCGATACCGGTTGCGGCATAGAGGATGAATCCAAGGAAAAAATATTCCAAAGATTCTATCAGTCGGGAAAAAACCAATCGAGCAACGGAGGCAGCGGCATCGGCCTACACATTGTTTCCGAATATGTAAAAATGCACCAAGGCACTGTCTGCGTCAAGGATAACCAGCCTTGCGGTTCCGTATTCCTGATTACACTCCCTCTGCACCAGAACAGTAATGAAACCGGAAACGGAGAGCTGGTCGAAGCATCGGAAACAAAAGAAGAAACCCATCCGTTCACTATCCTGCTTGTAGATGACAACTACGACTTTCTTAAATTTCTCTCTGAAAGTCTTGCCAGAAAATATCACGTATTGAAAGCCACTAATGGGAAACAAGCACTGAATGTTTTGGAAAAGGAGGATATAGATTTAGTGGTCAGTGACATCATGATGCCCGAAATGGATGGTCTGGAACTATGTTCAACCATCAAGAACGATATACGCTATTCACATATCCCCATCATCCTGCTGACAGCCAAAGCAAGCGAGGAGCACCAATTGGAAGGACTCAACGTCGGTGCAGACGACTACATCACCAAGCCTTTCAATATGGAAGTCCTCAAACTGCGTATCAACAAGATTATCGAGATGAACGTCAAACGGCAGGAAATATTCAATCAGGAAATTAAAATCGAGCCAAGCCGTATCACCATCACTCCTCTTGACCGACAGCTGGTGGAAAAAGCCATCCAGATTGTAGAGGACAATATCAGCGAAACCGAGTTTTCCGTCGAAGAGCTTGCCAGCAGCCTGAATATATCACGCAGCTATTTCTACAAGAAAATGATTAAGATAACGGGAAAGAAACCCATCGAGTTCATCAGAACCATCCGCATGAAACGGGCACAGCAACTCCTGACAGAAAGCAAAATGCAAGTTTCGGAAATTGCATATACCTTGGGGTATAACTCCCCCAAGGTATTCTCCAAGCATTTTAAAGATGAATTCAACATCAGCCCGTCCGAATTTATAAGGCAGCAAGCTGAATAGGAACATCATTTTGACATCAAAGCATCCAACGAAGACACCAATGCCACCAAAGCGGCACTCCAATTAATGGCTATCTCATTGGAAGCATACGAACCTTCCACATCTGCATAAGACTCATCCGGCAGGTTGGAAGCATAAGCAACGCCATCCTGCTGCCCAGGATTGGGACCGCCAACCAGGAAACCGGGAAGAGGTGCCTCTATATCATCCGATGCAGAGAGACGATGGTGCGGATACAGAGGACTCTTCATCCCGAAACCGGTGACATAACAATATCCCGTGGCATTCTTTCCTAAAATGTAGTCCATATTGCGGTAGGCGTTCGTCAAGTACGACTTCTCGCCTGTAAGCAAATAGGCGCAAACCAGTGAAGTGGCTTGGTTAGCACACCCTTCGGCAAGGCATCCCCAGAAGAAATCTTTGGCATCGTTGCCGTAAGGAGCATGGAAAGGAGAGCGGTCAGCACCCCGCACAGCCTCGGCAGCATAGTCCAGTAACAGGTCTTTCATGGCATTTGCCAACTCCACGTCTTCACCCTGATATTCCCTGCCCGGTTGCAGCCAGGCAAACACGCCCAACGCAGTGGTATTGCCCCAAGAAGGAGTCTTATATGCAGTGGGGAGATGCTTCTTCACTTGTTCCCGATAAGCGGGCTTTCCCGTAGCAAGATAGAGCTCGGAAGCCGCCCAGAAGAATTCGTCATCGGCACTACGATCACCGTAAGCTCCCGTAACCACGGCAGGTTGATATTGCTTGTTGAGGAGGTCCTGATGATAGAGCGCCTGCGGATGCGCTTCTGCCCAGGCGTAAGCACGTTCGGCAGCCTGCAAAGCCACTTCCGAAAAGCCCGGATAATCCTCTTCGTAAGGAGCAAACAAGGCAGAAGCCTGCGCCAAAGCCGCAGCATAGTCCAATGCAGCCGTTACTGATTTCTGAACCACATAACGGGGCTGCTTGCACTCCGTAGGCTTGATGAATCCCTCGAACGAAGGGGTAGTCAGCTTGTGGTAGACTCCTCCGTCGGCAGGGTCTTGCATGGTCAGCATCCATTTCAGGTTATAGTACATCTCGTCCAGCAAATCGGGCGTGTGGTTTCCACTTTCCGGGATGTTGACCCGTTGACGGATAAAATAGTCAGGAAAGCGGGCATAAATCGCCTGCATCAATCCGATGGAATAGGCGGAGTTCACAATATACTTGTTATAGTCTCCGGCATCATACCATCCTCCCGGAGAAGAAATCACCGTTCCCGCCTTACGTTCCGGCCCGGCGGCATTGGGATGTATCAGTACCTTGTCATCGGGATGGCCTGCCGGACGGCTCCACCGACCCGCATAAGTCGCTTCGATGGGCATGCCCGTACGTTGGTAATAGAAAGATTTCAAAGCAGCATCGGCCAAAGGGGACAGTACTCTTTCTTTTATTTCGAATGCCACTGAATCTCCGTTAACCATCAGAAAATAGTTTCCCGGTGCCGTGATGTCACTGAAATCCAATATCGTCCTGTTCTTATCCGACCAAGCGGATGAAGCGGTATATCCGGGTTTGCCGGAAAATACCCGATTGCCCGTGGCTGCATCTACTATGGTAAATTCACGTACCTCACCGGTATTCACCACTGCTACTTTCTCCTGCCGGGGATAGTACCCTAACTGATTCAAACGTACAGTTTCTGAAGGATGACCTAAAGTGACCATCCCTCCCAGAACCGTAAACAGACATGCAGTTATATTCATATCACTATTCTTTATATATTAAAATTATTTATCAGACAATAAGGTAATGAAACTGATGGCCGGCAAGTGTACCCGTACCTGCCCATTCTCCACTTTCACTGCAGTTTCCTTCATGCAGTCTTTTGTATTGGTCACATAGACTTTCAGTTCCTTCACTTCTGCGGGGATACCGGAGATGACAGCCTCGCACTCCGCCCCATTATTGACCATATGGACAGCATATTCTCCGCGCACCATATTTCCGAAAGCCGCACAGTTTACGTTTTTCTTGCCACTTCTGACCGGAATGGCCAAAGCATCGGCCGGAGTGGAGGCCAGTTGCTTGATATTCCAGAAACGTTGCGTAGGACGCAAAGGGCCTTTGGAACCATAAATGCCGTCTCCCCACAACAACGAATAGTCTGAAGTAAGCTGCCACTGCAAGATGGACAATGGCTGGCAAATGGCACAAATACGCGTATACAGATTGATTTCATAAAGTGCAAACGTCGACTCATTGAATATCTCGGCATAACCATGAGCAGCGGCATCCGTACTACCCTCACCAACCAAGAGTGGTACATTGATCGCTTTGGCAGCATCCGCCCACTTCTTTAACGTAACATCACCACGCCATGAATGGAAAGAAACTGCACCAATATACTTATGAGTCTCAGGATTGTTCAAAGCAGGAAGGATAAAATCAAAAGTCGTAGCATCCGAATTGTCGCCAAGCAGCATACGGGTAGGAAGATTCAACTCTGCCAGATAAGCTCCAAACTCCTTAATGAAATCGGCATGCTCCTGCGGCGTGTGAAGGACATCAATACCCAAATCCGATTCATTGAACGAGAACATGGAGAACTCAATACCATAATACCGTTTGGCATACAACAGATAATCTGCCATGGATTTATAAATCTTCTCCTTTTTCCGGTTATCCAGACGATAAGCAATGACACCACCTTGACGAGCATAACTTGCAGGACCTCCGTCAATGGCCCATGCAGGCGGAAACCAGCAGCTTAGTATTACCGGCATTCCCATCGCCTTCAAGCGCTTTGCCATGAGGAGACTTTCCTCCACCCGCTTGTTCAGTCCCCCATTCTGTGCGGTGGCAATAGGGTCGGCTTCCTCTTCCGGTTGCCACAATCTCCACGGAAATTCCACACGTCCATAGGCTACACGCAAGTTTTCCAGACAGTAATCTATTACTTTAGGGTCGGCAGCAGGATTCTGCAGGCGGAAATTCCCCCCAAAGCCTGCGAACAGACTGCCCGGATTCTGCATATCCAATGTAATTTCCGCGTCACTATGATCTATCACTCCGGAAGCATGCAGTTCCATGGACAATGCAGTTCTCCCGGCCTTTTTCAGAGTCGGCATCAGCGAGATATAAACTACGGTACCGGTGGATTCTTTTTCAACCGTGGCCTTTACAGACTTATTGAACTTGAATTCCAACTTCCTATTGGCCGAAGTAGCGGTCAGCTTCCTGCCACTTGTCCTTACTTTGACATCAGCGTAGTTTTCCGGACTCAGGGCGATACAGTAATAGGCTGACTGGTTCAGAGTAGTGTCCGACAGCGCATCAATAGAAATCTCCACCAGACCTTTTCCCTTGTCCGTCACTTTCTGATGGAACTTTATACCTCGCAGAGTAGTCGTCACTTCCTGCATGTCCCCTTCACGATGGAAAACGGGACGGACCTGCTTCTCCTTTCCAGTAATCTCCATATCTCCTTTCAAGGTTCCGACACGCAGGGATGACTCAAAGTCTATCAATTCACCGTCTACACGGACACCCGTGATATTGCTCCATGCCATCACTTCCGTCTGGGCAGAAAGCGGCAGAGATAATATACCACACAGCAATACAACTATTCCAAACTGGAAAATTCGTAAATTCTTCATAATATCAAATCTATAAAAGGTTGTCATTTCAGTCTGGTATCAATCTCAAACCCCATACGGCTGTTATGATAGGGACAGTTCCACATACTTGCTTTAGGTTCCTTGTAGCGGGGAGTCCCATCTTCCAGCACGGTTCTGAACCATTCGCCATACTCCTTGTCTATCATCCGGGACTTGATGAAATTCCAGGTGCGGACGGCACTGTCCAGATAAGATTGTTCACCAGTCAGTTGCCAGGCATTGATACAGCCGACCACAGTTTCCGCTTGGCACCACCAGGAAGCGTCCTTCCTGATTTTGTCCTTATGTCGTTCATACATCATAGCTCCCATCGGGTTGATGCCCTCCTTCAAGGAAGCATCTGCAAGTTCCAATGCTACCTTCCTGCACCTCCCGATAACCTCCGGGTCACCCAGAGCCTCTGCAGCTTCCGTCAGCAGCCAAGAAGTTTCGATATCATGCCCGTAAGAGTCGATGTCATCCAGATTGTTCCAGTTCGAATCACAGTATAATATCAGGTGATGTGTTTGTGAGTTATACAGTTTGGTTGTTATCAAGTTTATCACTTTTGCAAGGCGCTCGCGAAGGCCGTCATCTTTCCATACTTTATATAACGCTGTGTATGCCTCCAATACATGGATATGGGTATTCATTGTTTTGGTGGCAACACCATCTCCATCATATCCCAGCTTTTGGGGAGTTCCCCATTCGCGGGTAAAGGATTCTATATAGCCATCATTTACGGGATCTTTGACTTTGCTCTCCATTATCCGATAAAGCTCTATGGCTTTTTGCAGGCTTTCATTGTTGCCCGTTGCCCTGAAATGTTCGGACAACCCATAGATAGCATAAGAGCAGCCGTAAGTCTGCTTGTTCGTATCCAATGGGGTACCGTCCGCTTTTATCAGCCAATATACGCCTCCATACTGCGAATCAATGAAGTGGTCTATGAAATACCGTTGCGCCCTGTCAGCCAATTTACGGTAGGCAGTATCGCCATACATCCGGTAGGCGGTTGAAAAAGTCCAAAGGATGCGGGCATTCAGTACACCACCTTTGGGAGCATCCGCTATCGGGGCACCGTCACGTCCCAATGAACCATAAAAGCCTCCGGAAGAATCTACGCTGTATCTTTCCCAAAAAGAGAGGATATTCTCTTTCAAGTCCGAGGTTATTTCATCTTTTAAAACCTTGTCTACGTGTGACTGTGCTTGCAGGAAAGGTGTAACCAGCAACCATACTGTAATCAGCAAAAAAACGGAAAACATACGTTTCATAATATAGCGATTTAAGGAATTAATCATAGTTACATTGCAAATGTACAAAAAAACAAGTTGCCACTACTCACTACCATCCTTTTTCAATGGATACAATTGGTTCCGATAAAGGCTGTTTTTGGGTACTGAGTCCTTGTTTTACCAGACATCAGCTTTTATTAGCTCAAACGTTGGTATCTGGCAGTTCAAACACCATTGTATGACAAATATAACAATGAATATCATAAAAATAGAGGAAAAAGACACATTTCATAACGTTATTGGCTACAAACAAAAGCCATCCGTTTCCTTTTTAGTCCGTATATTAGTAGAAAATTTCGTAACTCAAAAATAGATACTATGAGAAAGAAACATTTCCTATTTGCATCAGTCTTGGCACTGCTTTGCGGCAGCAGTACGCTGCATGCGCAAGACTTCAAGCTGACATCCTCCGGTTATTTCAAGAACCAGGGAGTCGACGTCATGGCTTTTGATGACATCTATCCCGAAGGACACCAGGGAGGGGTATGCATCATTATGAACGGACACCGTGTGGCAACAAACGGAGACATCCGCCTGGAAGCCACGCCCGGACAATGGCAACCCGTACCGAAACAGCTCGACCGGAAGCTCGGTGACAACAGCATCACCGCCACGCTGTGCTATCCCGACTCCTCACGCCATCTCACCGGATTCAACCCGATGATTTACCCGGACCTCCACCTTATATATACGGTAAACGTGGAAAGCAAAGGTAAAAACATAGAGGTGACCGTAGATCTTGACCGCCCCATTCCCCAGGAATTCATCGGAAAAGTAGGCTTCACCGTTGTAGGAAACGGTATAAACGATCCACTTTTCCGTGGTTGTCGTTACGGTCTCCGTTGTGGTTTCCTCGCCGGTCGAGGCGTCCACCGTTACCGAGGTCGTGACTGTTTCAACTGTGCGTTCCTCCTCCTTTTTGGTATAGGAATAGAACTTGTCCTTGCCGCTGCGCAGCATGGATTCCATATCCGACACGGACACAGCGGCATAGTTCTCGTTCTTTGCCGCACAGTATTGTCCGACAAACTGATTGGCGTTGAAATTCGGTGAGCTTTCATAAGGGTTTATGACCTCTTTGCCGTCAGCGGTACAGGCAGC
>OHAV01000551.1_pt1 | contig 15169 bp, 10 predicted proteins | sample 1577271 | NCBI WGS metagenome assembly OHAV01 (sample SAMEA3879537, study PRJEB24766) | human gut metagenome | biome: human-associated habitat; feature: feces | place: USA | collected 1985/1987 | reverse complement strand
CTTTGAGCTCTTTAAATTTCATCTTGAACCATTCAAGTATAGGCATTCCGTCAATGCACAACCGGAACTTTCCTTTCTTCTGCGGATTCCTCTTTACTGTTGCCGTTGAATATGCCGTTCCGAACTTCTCCCGGTGTTCCCGTGAATCCCACTTCCTGGCATTGCTCGGCTATCGGCAGCAAGTCTTTTATATCTCCCCGCCCTGACTTGCTTCCACTGTCTCCTGTAACGGAAATATTGAGAAAATGCGATTATGTGATTCCGGTTATCAGATAGGGGGGAGGTGTAATATTTGGTCTTTTCTTTATCATAATTGTTTTTTAGACAATAAAATGCTTCTGTCTTTTCGTTTGTATGGTTAATAGAATTATATTTGTACATTATACAATATCTATTAACCATGAAAACTTATTCATTATTAACAGGCATTTTATTGTCTTTTTCGTTATCTATTCAGGCAGGTGATCTGAAATTGTGGTATAAGCAACCTGCCGGGACGTGGGTGGAAGCGCTTCCGGTCGGCAATTCCCGGATGGGAGCGATGGTATATGGCGGAACGGCCCGTGAAGAACTTCAACTAAACGATGAAACCATGTGGGGAGGCAGTCCCTACCGGAATGACAAGCCGGAAGCATTGGAAAGTCTGCCTCAAGTGCGTGAACTGATTTTCGCCGGAAAAAACATGGAGGCTCAGGACTTGATTCAAGAAAACTTTTATGCCGGGAAGCATGGTATGCCCTATCAGACAATCGGCAGTTTGATTATAGAAACCCCCGGACATGAAAAGGTTACCGATTATTATCGTGATCTGGATTTGGAACGTGCGGTGGCTACTACCCGTTACAAAGTGGATGGCGTGACTTTTCAACGTGAAGTTTTTGCATCATTTCCTGATAAGGTGGTAGTGGTCCGTTTGACAGCAGACCGGCCGGGAAAACTGAATTTTAAGGTCGGATATGTGTCGCCATTGGAGCATAAAGTCAGCAGGAAAGGAAAGAAATTGGTTCTGACCGGAAGGGGTAGGGATCATGAGGGAGTGAAAGGATTGATTCGTATGGAAACACAGACACAGGCTGATGTGGATGGGGGTAAGGTGAAAATTGATGACCAAAACATTACAGTGGAAGGAGCGGACAGTGTTACTCTGTATGTTTCATCGGGTACGAATTTTATTAATTATCACGATATAAGTGGCAATGAGAGTAAAAAAGCGTCCGGACATCTGTCTCTGGCATTGGAAACTGTCAAACGCATCGAACTGTTCAATGAGGGTAAGGATGTTTCTTTGGCGGTGTTGCTTTTTCAGTATGGACGTTATTTGCTTATTTCTTCCTCCCAGCCGGGAGGTCAGCCTGCCAATTTGCAAGGTATATGGAATAATAAACTGGCTGCTCCATGGGATGGAAAATATACCATCAATATTAATACGGAAATGAATTACTGGCCGGCTGAAGTGACCAATCTGAGTGAAACGCACCAGCCCTTGTTCGAAATGGTGAAAGAATTATCAGTTACCGGCAGGGAAACGGCACGGGCTATGTATGGATGCAACGGATGGGTGGCTCATCACAATACAGATATATGGCGTGCCACCGGTCCGGTGGATAAAGCGTTTTATGGTACATGGCCCATGGGAGGTGCTTGGTTGACTACCCACTTGTGGCAGCATTATTTATATAGTGGGGACAAGCTGTTTCTTTCCGAAGCCTATCCGGCATTGAAAGGAGCTGCTGATTTTTATCTTGATTATTTGACTGAACATCCTGAATACGGTTGGATGGTGACTGCTCCGTCCATGTCTCCGGAACATGGACCTTCGGGAGAGGATACTAAAAAAGCTTCAACGATTGTGGCAGGTTGTACGATGGATAATCAGATAATTTTCGATGTGCTTAGCAATGCATTGCATGCGTCAAGAATTCTGAAAATGTCCGCTTCTTATCAAGATTCTTTGCGGTCTATGTTAAATCGTCTGGCCCCGATGCAGATCGGGAAATACAATCAGCTACAGGAATGGCTGGAAGACTTGGATAATCCGAATGACAAGCATCGCCATATTTCTCATGTATATGGATTGTTCCCTAGTAATCAGATATCTCCTTACACTCATCCTTTGCTTTTCCAGGCAGCTAAAAACACGTTGTTACAGCGTGGCGACGAAGCTACCGGTTGGTCCATTGGCTGGAAAGTTAATCTGTGGGCCCGTTTGCTGGACGGTAATCATGCGTTCCGGATTATTAATAATATGTTGAAGCTGCTGCCTGGAGATGAAGTGAAAGAGGCTTATCCGCAAGGACGGACTTATCCTAATCTGTTTGATGCTCATCCGCCTTTCCAGATTGACGGCAACTTTGGCTATACTGCCGGTGTGGCTGAAATGTTGTTGCAGAGCCATGACGGAGCTGTACATTTGCTTCCGGCTCTTCCGGATGCCTGGGCCACAGGAAGTGTGCAAGGACTGGTTGCCCGTGGAGGATTTGTGGTGGATATGAACTGGAATGGCGTGCAGCTGGATAAAGCGAAGATTCATTCCCGTTTGGGAGGTAATTTGCGTTTACGTTCGTATGTTCCTTTGCGTGGGGTTGGATTAAAAGAGGCAAAAGGTAAGAATCCGAATGAATATTATATGCAGGCAGATATCAAAGAGCCTTTGGTTTCCAAGGAGATAAACCCGCAATACCCTGCTTTGTATAAGGTGTATGAATATGACTTGATGACAGAACAGGGACAAGATTATATAGTGGAGCGTGGGTTATAATACATGAAGATGCCCAAAGTGATTTGTGCATTATTTCACTTTGGGCACTTTTGTGAATGGAAGTGTCATGGTGTAGTTATCAGATGGCTTCCTTCTTTTCCAATTCTAATGCTCTGGGAAAAATGATATTGTTTTCCAGGTGGATATGTTCATGTAATGCCTCTTCAAATTGTTTCAATTGTTGTAAAACCAAGCGGAAGCTGGCACAAGCATCTTCAGGGGCGGTGAATCCGTTGGTTAATGAAGAGATTTTTTCAAAACGTTCTCCTTCGTGATTATGTTCATCTTCCATCACTTCGATGGGATACAGAATGGTGCCGCAATGGAATTTAGCTACTTTCAAGCCTTCCTCTTTGGCTTGGAACATTTCATAAACATAAGGAAATAATACATTCTCTTCTTTTGATAAATGATTTTCCAAATCAAGAAGCGAGTCGCGGAACAGTGCCTGGACTTGCAGTAACTCTGGATGATTCTTTGAATGCGCTTCGGTTACTTTGGTTAATAATGCTTCTATTTGCGGACCTTTGGCACGGATTCCCCGATGGTGTATTTTCAATACATAGTCTATTAATAAATCGATGGGCCATCCGGCAAAGTCAGGAGCATTACTAACCGTATTCTCTTGTAATTCATTTAATTCATGTGCTACTGCTTCGGGATCAATACCACGGTTCCGGCAGGCTTCTGCAAACGGAGTATTGCCATGGCAGCAAAAATCAATATGGTAACGGGAGAATACTTTGGTTGTATCAAAGTTGCCGGCTACAATTTGTCCGACTGTACATGAATGGTAATTTTTCTGTTTCATAATTATTCCGTTTATCCGTTCGTTAATCCCCATTTTCTCATATCACTTTCTACTGTACCGATACCGCTTACTCCAAAGTTTTCGACCAGTACTTTCGTCACGTTGGGCGAGAGGAATGCGGGTAAGGTGGGACCAAGATGAATCTCTTTTATGCCCAAACTGAGTAATGCCAGCAATACGATTACCGCTTTCTGTTCATACCAGGCGATATTGTAAACAATGGGCAGTTCATTGATGTCATGTAGCCCGAATACTTCCTTCAGTTTGAGGGCGATGACTGCCAATGAATAGCTATCGTTACATTGTCCTGCGTCCAAAACACGCGGAATGCCATTAATGTCACCTAACCCTAGTTTGTTATAACGATATTTAGCACATCCCGCAGTCAAAATGACTGTGTCTTTGGGGAGCATCTCGGCAAAAGTGGTGTAGTAATCACGACTGCGCATACGTCCGTCACAACCTGCCATGACGATGAACTTACGGATAGCTCCGCTCTTTACCGCTTCTAGGACCTTGTCTGCTAGTTGTAATACCTGATTATGGGCAAAACCACCAACGATTTCTCCATGTTCTATTTCTGTCGGTGCGGCACATTGTTTGGCTGTTTCTATAATTTCAGTATAGTCCTTATGTCCTTTCTCGTCTGCTGTAATATGCTTGCAGCCGGGATATCCGGTAGAATTAGTGGTAAACATGCGTTCTTTATAAGTGGCATTGGGCAGAGGGGGAACGATGCAGTTGGTTGTGAACAGGATAGGACCATTGAACGAGGTAAACTCCTCCCGTTGTTTCCACCAGGCATTTCCATAGTTTCCTGCAAAATGTGTATATTTTTTAAATGCCGGATAGTAATGTGCAGGAAGCATTTCACCGTGAGTATATACGTCCACGCCACTGTCTTTGGTTTGTTCCAACAATTCTTCCAGATCATGCAGGTCATGTCCGCTTATCAGAATACCGGGGCGAGTACCTGTTCCTATATTTACATGGGTAATTTCCGGATTGCCATACCTGGAAGTATTTGCCTTGTCGAGCAGAGCCATTGTTCGAACGCCTATTTCACCTGTTTTCAGTGCTAATACAGTCAGTTCATCAGCCGATAAAGATTTTGTTGTAATTTGTGCGATGGTGTTCTGCATGAAACGATGAATACTTTCGTCATTATGTCCTAACCTCATGGCATGTTCCAGATAAGCAGCCATTCCTTTCAGACCATACATAATCAGTTCTTTTAAAGAGCGTAGATCCTCGTTTTGTTCACGTAATACGCCGACTGTTGCGGCTTTTGCATCATATTCATCGTGGCTGCCTTTCCAATTTAATTCATCGGCTTCCGGCAGAGGAATGTCCTTGGCAGAGGCTTGATGCTTAAGGTCATCACGTATTGCTAATCCTTTGTCAATGCGTTTCGTAATGCTTTCGTCATCGAAATTGGCATTGGTAATGGTACAGAATAAGGCGTCTACAATGAAATTGTCCACTTCTTTTTCAACGGGGAGGGAATGCTGGCGCAATTGATCCGCCACAACAGAAATTCCTCGTACTACAAAGAGCAATAAATCCATGGTACGTGCTGTAGTTGCATTTTTTCCACAAACACCTTTTAAGGTGCAACCGAAACCTTTGGCCGTTTCCTGACATTGGAAACAAAACATGTTATTCTCCATATCTTTTTTCATTTTAATGATTTCTATTACTTTTGTGCAAAAGTAGACGGTTTTCGTCTTTTAAGTTGTACCATATGTTACAGCGGATACAAATAACAGTTAAAAGAAAGTAGGATGGAACTGACAGGATTATTGCAGATGGCTCCTTTCCGGGGAATGAAAGAGGAAGAATTGGTTGCTTTCCTATTCGGACTTCCGAATAGTTTGAAGCACTTTGAACCGGGTGATATCATTGCCCGGCAAGGTGACTTATGTAAAGGGCTGTACATTCTTGCATCGGGAAGTGTACGGGCGGGAATGATAAATGATGAAGGGAAAGAACTGACGGTAGAAGAAATTGGAGCTCCTAACTTGCTGGCTTCGGCTTTTATTTTTGCCACTGAAAATCGTTTTCCCGTTAATGTAGAGGCAATAGGACCTTGTGAGGTTTTTGTAATAGGTAAAGAAAGATTTTTAGAATTTATGCGTTTGCATCCATTGATGATGCAGAATTTTTTGAAGGATATTTCGGACAGGAGTGTCTTTTTAAGCAGGAAATTGAATGAGTTTGCTTTGTTGAATTTAAAGACTCGTTTGTTGAAATATCTAGAAACACATTCTGTTATTCATAATCAGCAGGAGGTGGCGCAGAAGCTGGGAGTTACTCGTCCGTCATTGGCCAGGGCGCTGTCTGAACTGGTGAATGAAGGGAAAATAAAGAAATAAATTGAGATTTCTTTTTTATGGGTAAAGTGGAAAAACGTATCTTGTATCTTTGAGAGTTTTTGTGTGTAACCCATTCTTGTGAAAGTGTTCAAGGTGTTTTGTTATAAATACTTTGACTTTAAAGAAAAGGATCTTTGTCTATAAGGATTGGTTCTTTTGAAATGAGGACCATATTGAAATTTTCTTGATTAAAAAAGAGGGTGAATTCAAGACCCTTTATGTGATTCTTTTGTCTTGATTCACCCTTTTGGAAATATTGGGTTGGTGTGTATTCAGCATGTTACTTCATCTGAATACTTTTATCTCGTACTTTTCTCAATATTTGTTGTAATTCGAATACTTTTTCGGGATGTTCAGTCGCTAAATTCACCTTTTCACCTGCTTGTTTCATATCATATAACTGGGGAATACCTAAATAACCAGTTTCAATTTTCGGACCCCATGGAATCATTTTAGGACCATCGCTGCCTTCAATAAATTTCCAATCTTTAGTACGCACGGATAGGGTGTGATTGGATGCCTGTTCAATAACCCATGGGCGGTCTGTTTTGTCTTGTCCTAATAGATTTGCTAATCGGTTGTAGCTGTCGGGAGCACTTCCTTTCGGAATACGGGCATCTACCAGAGAAGCTAGTGATGCCAGCCAGTCTATTTGCGAAATAAGCACATCGCTGACTTCCGGCTTGTTGATGGCTTTAGGCCAGTGTACAATTACAGGAACACGAGTCCCCCCTTCAAATGCACTGTATTTTCCACCTCTCAGGTTGCCGGCAGGTTCGTGCCCGTTCAGTAACTCTTCTGCCTTGTCATCATATCCGTCGTCTACTACCGGTCCATTGTCGCTGGAAAGAATAATTAATGTGTTCTGGGTTAATCCCATTTTATCGAGGGCTTCGAGTAACTGACCTACACTCCAGTCAAATTGTGCGATAGCATCACCGCGCAGTCCCATCTTGTTTTTACCACGGAAACGATTGTGTGGAAAACGGGGAACGTGCACATCATTAGTGGCGAAATACATAAAGAAAGGCTCGTCTTTATGTTGTTTGATAAAATCAACTGCATGTGCGGTAATGGAATCGGCTATATTTTCATCTTTCCATAATGCTTTGCCACCTCCTTTCATATAACCGATTCGGCTGATACCGTTCACGATAGACATATCATGACCGTGACTCGGTTTCAGATTATATAAAAGTTCAGGGTTGTCTTTTCCGGTAGGTTCACCGGGGAAATTTTTTATATAGCTTACTTCTATCGGAGCTGAAGGATCATAATTGGCTACTTGGCCATTCTCGATAAATACACAGGGAACCCGGTCGGCTGTGGCTGCCATGATATAGGAATAGTCAAACCCCAAATCACCTAGAGAAGCAGAGAGAGGAGCATTCCAGTCTTGTTGTGCAGTTTTATCACCTAATCCTAAATGCCATTTGCCAAATGCTCCTGTGGCATAGCCGGAGCTTTTAAACATATCTGCCATAGTATATTGCTCGGGACGTATAATCATTCCTGCATTGCCGGCAGCTACATCTGTTCCGGGTTTACGCCATGCATATTCTCCGGTCAGCATGGAATATCTGGATGGGGTACTGGTAGCGGCGGTAGCGTGTGCGTTGATAAATCGTATCCCTTCGGATGCCAGACGGTTGACATTTGGAGTTTGTACGTTTTTTGCTCCATAACACTCCAAGTCACCATATCCTAAATCATCAGCATAGATGAAGATAACATTGGGCTTGTCTGTATTTTGATTTTTGTTTTCCGCATGAACAGCCAAGCATGAAGTAAGTGCCAATGAAAGCATTCCGTAATGTCTTTTTTTCATAGTAATTATATTGTTTAGTGAGTAATCAATTCTACAAAGATAAAGATATATTTTAAAAACGGGGATTAATTCTACAAAATTGTGGAATGAAATTGTGGTATTTCTACATAATGTGAAAAATGAAATAATGGTTATTTTGTTGATTTTTAGAGTATTGGATGCCGATGTGCCCCATGGCATATTTTTTGTTATGTAAATTAATGTAATACACTAAAAACTAAACTTTAAAATATATAACCATTTGCCTTAACAAAACAAGGCTGAAAAGCCATGTTCCCCCTGAATGGGAAAATCTGTATATAACTCAGTTTTAAGCTTCCCGGTTCGTGACGAATCGGGAAGTTTCTATTATTTCCTTGATGAATCTGGTTTTTCTACAAGACTTTTACTGAAAATAAGTTAATATTAATGGATGATATGCAGTATTCGATCTCTTTCTTACTTTTAAAAGTAGAAAATAGATTAATACATTATAGTTATGAAAAAGTTGAACCTTTTATTATTAGCATTCCTGGCAGTTATGGGAGTCACTTTCCAATCATGTGATGATGATGATGGTTACTCTCTTGGTGATGTGGCAGTGGATTGGGCTACTGTAAATGTGAAAGGTGCCCATGTTTATGACTTTACAGGTGACAGATGGGGACAAATCTGGCCTGCAACGACTGATTATTTTTGGTATTCCCCGATAGATGGACAACGGGTTATTCTTTATTTCAATCCTTTGTATGATAATTATCCGGAAGGATATGATTGCTCAGTCAAAGTGTTGAGTATAAAGGAAATTCTAACTAAACCTATAGAGGAGCTGACAGCAGAGAATGAAGAAGAGTTTGGAAATGATCCTGTAGATATATTTGAAGATAATATGTGGATTAGTGGCGGTTATTTGAATATTATTTTTAATCAGAACATGCCTTCTAAAGTGAAACATTTGGTTAGTTTGGTAAAAAACACTACAATTACGCCCGATCAGGATGGCTATATTCATTTAGAATATCGTTACAATACGTATGCTGATACTACTGGTTATTGGAGAAACGGTGCGGTATCCTTTAATTTGAATTCTTTGGAAATAACATCGGAAACAAAGGGTATAAAGGTAAAAATAAACTCGGCTAAAAATGGTGAAAAGGAAGTCTCTTTTGATTTAAAAGAAACACCGTCACCAGTAGGCTTGAGCCAAATGGATTTTTCTCAAATGGAAATCAAATAATTAGGGTTTGATTAGAGAGAGTTGTGTGTGGCCCCTTGCGTCTTGTTGTGGTAGATGCAGGGGGCTGATTGTATAGTTGATAACGATTTTTAGTTTGATATTTGTTGTTTATTAGTCGGGTGATGGAAAAAATTGTATGGTTTCTTCGTTTTTTTTCTTATTTCAGTGTTTTTTCAGAATTATCTTGTTTCTTTGTCTTTAAGAACCAAAAGTAGGACTTATGAAAATACTATTAGTAGAAGACGATGCTAATTTGCGTGAAGTGACTCAGCGCTCATTGGAAAAGGAGCGTTATGTGGTGGAAATTGCTGCCGATTACCGTACCGCATTACAAAAGATAGAGGATTATGATTATGACTGCATTTTGCTGGATATTATGTTGCCGGATGGCAGTGGCCTGGATTTGTTGGAAAAGTTGAAAGAAATGCATAAACGGGAAAATGTGATCATCCTTTCAGCCAAAGACTCTATAGAAGACAAAGTACTAGGATTGGAGCTCGGAGCTGATGATTATCTGCCTAAACCTTTTCATTTGGTGGAACTGAATGCACGTATCAAAAGTGTGATACGCCGTCATCAGCAAGGTGGGGAAAATAGTATCAAATACGGAAATATAGAAATTTTTCCCGATAAATATGGGGTGACCGTAGCTGGAAAGAAGCTTGAACTGAACCGTAAGGAATATGATATTCTGGTTTATTTTATGAACCGTCCCGGCAGATTGGTTAATAAAAGCACACTTGCCGAATCCGTATGGGGCGACCATATAGATCAAGTCGATAATTTTGATTTTATCTATGCCCAAATCAAGAATTTACGAAAGAGATTGAAAGAGGCTGGAGCTACTCCTGAACTGAAGGCTGTTTATGGTTTTGGATATAAAATGGTAGTGGAATAAATGAAACTGATTTATTATATCATTATCCGTATATCGTTGGTGTTGTCGGTTTTATTGACTGGCTGGGCCATCCTTTTCTATTTTGCTGTAATGGATGAGGTGAATGATGAAGTGGATGACTCATTGGAGGATTATTCGGAAATTATCATCATACGTGCATTGGCGGGAGAGGAGCTTCCTTCTAAAAATACAGCTTCCAACAATCAGTATTTCCTGCGTGAAGTGACGAAGGAATATGCAGGATCTTGTGATGATATCATTTATAAAGATTCTATGGTTTATATTCCTGAAAAAGATGAAACTGAACCTGCACGAATCCTTACGACCATTTTTAAGGATGATGGCGAAAAGTTTTTTGAATTGACGGTAGCGACTCCTTCTATAGAAAAAGAAGATTTGAAAGATGCTATGGCAGGTTGGATTATTTTTCTTTATATCGCTTTATTATTGACTATAATTGTTATTAATGTGTGGGTGTTTTATCGGAATATGCGTCCTCTTTATGTATTGCTTCATTGGTTGGATAAATATCGTATCGGTAAGGTAAACGAGCCTTTACAAAATAATACCCGGGTTTCAGAATTCAGAAAATTAAATGAAGCGGCTGTTCGTTATGCAGAGCGCAGTGAGCAGATGTTCGAACAGCAAAAACAATTTATTGGTAATGCATCTCATGAGATGCAGACACCACTGGCTATTTGTCGTAATCGGTTGGAGATGCTGATGGAGGATGAAAATCTTTCAGAAAGCCAATTGGAAGAGTTGATGAAAACCCACCAGACTTTGGAACATATAACGAAGCTGAACAAGTCTTTGTTATTGCTTTCGAAGATAGAGAACGGTCAATTTACGGATACTGTCCAAGTAGAAGTGAATAAATTATTGAGGCAATATCTGGAGGACTATAAAGAAGTGTATCAATATCGTGAGATCATAACAAGTATAGAGGAAGAAGGTGTTTTCTATCTTACGATAAATGAAACATTGGCAGTGGTGTTGCTTACCAATTTGTTGAAGAATGCTTTTGTGCACAATATGGACGGTGGGCACATCCGGATTGTCATTACTCCCCACAGTGTGATGTTCTGCAATACAGGGGCGGCACAACCGCTGGATGCCCGGCGTATTTTTGAGCGTTTTTATCAAGGAAAGAAAAAAGAAGGCTCTACCGGTCTAGGTTTGGCAATAGCAGATACGATATGTAAAATGCAGGCTCTCAGGCTTTGCTATGAATATAAGAGCGGGGAGCATTGTTTTACACTTTATGCATCCACTCATAATCAATAAAAAAAATCGTGTTTTTTTTAGAATTTCAAATTCTTTTCAGAATCTCCCTTCATATTTGCATCAGAAAACAGAATGTAGAACCAAATAAAAAAAATGACGATTATGAAAAAGGTATTATTATTGTTAGTGTGCTTATTTACGTTGCAAACAGTGGTATGGGCGGATGATGACAAACCTATTCAAGTAAACCAATTGCCTCAGACTGCACAGACTTTTATCAAAACTCATTTCCCCGATAATAAGGTGGCGATGGCTAAAATGGAAACAGACTGGTTTGATAAAAGCTATGATGTGATTTTTACTAATGGAGACAAACTGGAATTCGATAAAAAAGGTATTTGGACAGAAGTGAATTGCAAATACAGCGCTGTACCTGTCGCTGTGGTTCCTGACGCAATAAAGAAGTACGTTGCTACGAATTACCCCGATGCCAAGATGCTCAAGATCGAGAGGGACAAGCATGACTATGAAGTGAAACTTTCTAATGGTTGGGAGATAAAGTTTGATATGCAGTTCAATGTGATTGATATTGACAATTAATTGTTAGTTATAGATTGAAGTATGGTTTATGTATGATAAACTGAAGCTTTGCAGGCCGTTTCTTGTTCCATGAAGAAACGGCCTGTCTTTTCATTAATTTTAATAGCATAGTAATTTTGCCGACACGATCTTGTAACAGATAACATGGATATTTGCATAGTTTTAATAATAAAGATATGCATCTGAGAACGTATTATCCTACAGTGGTTTTATCGGATATCCATCTGGGAACCTCTCATTCTAAAACAATAGAGGTCAGTAACTTTTTGAAATCTGTCAATTGTGACCGTCTGATATTGAACGGAGACATTATAGATGGTTGGCATTTGCGCAAGGCAGGTACTAAGAAGTGGCAAGCAAAACATACTGATTTCTTTAAGGTTATCATGAAGATGATGGAGAACTTCGGTACTGAAGTTATTTATGTGCGCGGCAACCACGATGATTTTTTGGACAGCTTGGTCCCTATGACATTCTATAACGTAAAAATCGTCAAAGAATACATCCTTGAAACACATGGAAAGCGTTATTATGTGACACATGGCGATCTATTCGACCGGGTTACCACACAGATGAAATGGTTAGCCCGGTTGGGCGATGCAGGTTATACATTCCTCTTATGGGCGAACCGCTTTTATAACCAATATCGTACCCAGCGGGGGAAACCGTATTATTCTCTGTCACAGGCCGTCAAACAAAAAGTAAAGTCGGCTGTTTCCTATATATCGGACTTTGAGAAAGTATTGGTGGAGTTTGCACGTGTACGTAAATGTGACGGAGTGATTTGTGGTCATATCCATCATCCGGCTAATACCTATTATGATGGTATTCATTATCTGAATTCGGGCGATTGGGTAGAAAGCCTTTCGGCACTGACAGAGGATGCGGACGGGAATTGGAATATCATGGAATACCATCATGTACTAGCTGATGAGAATGAAGATAATAAAGAGTTTACCCTAATACATACAGCCTCATGAAATTTTTATTTATAGTACAGGGTGAGGGGAGAGGACATCTTACTCAAGCCATTACGTTGGAGGAAATATTGCGCCGGAACGGTCACGAAGTAGTGGAAGTACTGGTAGGTAAAAGTAGTTCGCGCCGCTTGCCGGGATTTTTCAATCGTAACATCCATGCTCCTGTAAAACGTTTTGTCAGTCCTAATTTTCTGCCTACACCAGCCAACAAACGGGTGAGTTTGATGCGGAGCGTGGCATATAATCTAGTGAAACTTCCTGTGTATATCAATAGCATTAACTACATTCGTCAGCGTATCGAGGCCAGTGGTGCGGACAGGGTTATCAATTTCTATGAATTGCTGACCGGACTGACTTATTTCCTGTTCCGTCCCTCTGTTCCGCAGATCTGTATAGGGCATCAATATCTGTTCTTGCATAAAAGTTTTGAATTTCCAAAGGCTGATAAAGTAAGCTTGGCTCTTTTGAAGTTTTTTACCGTATTGACCAGCTTGGGGGCGAAGGAACGTTTGGCTCTTTCTTTTCGTCACATGAAGGATGATCCTCAGAATCATATCCGTGTGATTCCTCCCTTGTTGCGTAGGGAAGTGACTTTACATGAACCTTATTCCGGTGACTATATACATGGCTATATGGTTAATGCGGGTTTCAGTGAAAATGTAATGAAATGGCACAGGCAACATCCCGGGATACCGCTTCGTTTCTTTTGGGACAAGTGGGAGGAGGAACCGGTGAAGAGAGTGGACAATACATTGAGCTTTTATCAACTGGATGATGTGGAATTTTTGAGGCAGATGGCGGGATGCAAGGCTTATGCCAGTACTGCCGGATTTGAATCGGTGTGCGAGGCCATGTATTTAGGCAAGCCTATTCTGATGGTTCCTGCCCATATAGAACAGGACTGTAATGCATATGATGCCGAAAAAAGCGGTGCGGGTATCATTTCCTCCGATTTTAATTTGCAACAGTTGCTGGAATTTGCGAAAGATTACCACCCCAATCGTGATTTTGTGTATTGGGTACGTGGAGCTGAATATACTTTGTTGAATTTGTTAGAGAGTGATTCTTCCAATTATCAACAAGTTTTATTTAATGAGATGTATTTGGTTGAAGAGTTTATTTGATTTTCTTATAAAAACTCTCTTTAAGTCATGGCTGTATGCGTCGGCTGTGACTTTTTTATTGTTATTGATTTGTAGTTATATTGACATGTTATTGTAATGTGTATGACGTATTTTTGCTAAAAATATTAAAACCGTATGGAGAAGAAGAAAAAGGAAGATAAATATTATCTGCCGAGAGATATCAGTTGGATGTATTTTAATCGTCGCATTTTGCAGGAAGCCATGAAAGAACGTGTTCCTATACTGGAACGGTTGAGCTTTTTAGGAATTTACTCTAATAATTTGGATGAATTTTTCAGAGTACGTGTAGCTACTCAAAGCCGGGTGGCCGAGTGCGAAGATAAAGCGGCGCATTCTGAACGGGAAGAAGCATTGAAACTGATTAGACAGATAAATAAACTGAACAACAGGTACTCTAAAGAATATGAAGGTGCGATCAAGCAGGTAACGGCAGAATTGGAGAAAGAAAATATTTGTTTAGTCAATCATGTACAACTGGATGAGGAACAACAGTTATTTGTCGATTCTTTTTATCAACAACGGCTGAATGGGTTTATTAGTCCTGTCTGGCTGAAATCAGTAAAACAACTGGGTAACGAAGCGGATGAAAATATCTTTTTGGCTGTAAAGATGAGGAAAGAAGGACATAAAGTTGGAGAATATGCAATTATAGAGCTGCCTGTAGCACAGGCAGGGCGTTTTATCCGTCTGCCGGATAAGGATGGTAAAAATTACCTGATGTATTTGGATGATGTGGTACGCTATTGTTTACCATTGATATTTCATGGTATGAACTATAAACATTTTGAAGCGTATGCTTTCAAGTTTACCAAAGATGCGGAGATGGAGATAGACAATGATCTGCGTAACGGAATGATGCAGAAAATTTCTAAAGGAGTAAAGAGTCGCAAACGAGGTGAGCCTTTACGGGTTATTTATGATGCCAGTATGCCTAAAGATCTTTTAAAACGTGTCATGAACAAGTTGAATCTGGATAAGTTGGATACAGTATTGGGCGGTGGAAAATATCATAACCATAAGGACCTGATGCGTTTTCCAGACTGTGGCCGGAAAGATTTGAAATACCCTGAATGGACTCCTGTTTTGAAAAATGAGCTTTCGGGTAACGTTGGTATGTTGGAGCTGATTCGTAGGAAAGATCGTTTTATTCATGTGCCTTATCATAGTTTCGATTCTTATATCCGTATATTGCAGGAAGCGGCGATTAATAAAGAAGTAAAAAGTATCAAGACAACCCTCTATCGTTTGGCTAAAGATTCGAAAGTGGTAAAAGCATTGATTAATGCGGCACGCAATGGAAAGAAAGTAACAGTAGTTATTGAATTGCTGGC
>OHAV01000550.1_pt1 | contig 15201 bp, 20 predicted proteins | sample 1577271 | NCBI WGS metagenome assembly OHAV01 (sample SAMEA3879537, study PRJEB24766) | human gut metagenome | biome: human-associated habitat; feature: feces | place: USA | collected 1985/1987 | reverse complement strand
AATTGACCCCAAATTAGACCCCAAAAATAATGACCCCAATTAAAATTGGTTACCCCTTAAGGCGTACGATTTTGTGCGCCTTTTGACTTTCATAAGACGAAAACACAATTAGATAACATCTTTAAGAAATTAGGATAGTATAAATCAAACGCCCAGAGACAAGCTCTAGGCGCTTTTTTTTAACGGTTCTTTATTAGCGTGACAAATCTCGTTAGATGTAAACAATTGAATTTTTTAATTAAAGTTTACATAAATTTAGCTTTGTGTCAAATCTGCCGTTCTAGAGGATAGCTTGGTAAGAAAGGTTTCAAAAGAAACCTTTTCCCAAGAATCTCGTCACTTCAGTGATGAAAGGTTCAAAAAAAGTAAAGAAATCTGCAAAAACAGATTTCTTAAACCAGGGAAAATCCTTGTCGAAGAATGGAATACCAGTTTCTTTTCTTGTAGAGAAAACGGACTACAGTAACGGTCTTCTTTTCTTCATTAATAGTATAAAAGGCAAGGTAATTATTGATTATTACAAAACGAATTTCCCAACTGGCTAAAACTGGATCATCGACAATACGGAACTTTTGAGGAAAATCTGATAATGTTCCTATCTGCTTTGTGACAGTATCTAACAGATTGTCAGCAGCTTGAGGATTTTTTAGTACAAATTCGATGTAATCCACAGCACGCATAATATCATGCTTTGCGGTGGATGTGATATGAAGCTGATAACTCATCGTGTTCGGCGACTCCTGATATCTGCCATAGCTTTAGAGAAAGGTTGGGTATTACCTGATGCAACATCATCCATTCCTTCCTTAATTTGGCTGTATAGCTCAAAGCGGCTGGTAAGATCTTCGTAGGCTTCAATACTCATAACTGCAAGGTCGCCTTTTCCATTTTTCGTAATAAAAACTGGTTCTGGATAATTATGACAAAATGTAGAAATTTCATTGTAATTGTTCCTTAAATCAGCACTTGATTTGATTTTCGGCATAAAAGCACCTCCTTATTCATAACAAAATTATACACATATTTTGTTATGAACTCAATGGCGTTACTAAAAGTGTTGGCACAATTAAATCTTAGTATGTCAATGAGAATGACCTTTCTTTAAGGAAAGGAAGTGTTAAGCTTAGGAAAATTAATACAGATTGATAGACAACTAAATAGCTGAGCTTTGTTTTTGAACAGCGGATATCACACAAAGCTAAATTAATGAAAACTTCCAATAAAAATAGTGCCTAGGAAACTGAAAGGTGGTCTATCTCATGCTTAAAAAGAAGGAATTAACATTTGTGGTATTTATTCTGCATGCTCTTGGTCAACATTGGAATATGACAACGCCTGAAGTGTATGACATATTGAATTCAACTGGAATATTAGATAATTACATTATTAAATGCTATGATGTTTTGCATACGTTAGGAAAAGAATATTTGGTTGAAGATATTACAGAGTTTGTAAGAGAAAAGGGAATAGACGTGTAGTTGTAACATAAAATGAGTTTTGTGTTCATTTTCAACTGTTTAATCAAAATTGTATCCACCACGAAAATTATAATAAACACTAGTTTTGTTAATATTCCATATGGATCATCAATGATTTTAAATACATCATTAGGATAGAAGTAGCAACAATAAGAATCATCCATGACTAAAAGAAGTCCATTTTTATCTCTACCAATGGCTTTATATTCTTTTCCAAATGTTACGCAACACATAAAATGATCATATTTATGTGTAATACATTGGACAGTAGCCTCATAATTGTTTAGAAGTTTTCCTTCATCACTTATTACTTCAAAATCTTCTAAAGGATTAAAATCTGTGATCGTACCATCATTACCTCTTACATGTAGGCTAGTACGTTCACCTTCCCAATATTCGATAAAGTAGGCTTCATATAATTTACCTTTAGTAAATTTACGATTTGATTTTGCGTTGTATCTTACAACAGCTGGTTTATTAAAGTTTATATTGTTCATATCTTTAAATGTATTATAAGGTCGATTTTATTTTCAAAGAGTATTGTTGGATTTTACTTTTAAGTTATTTGGTAGAAAAGAAACTAAGACTTTATTTAATTAAGCTCTTGTTAGAAACTTAGTATACTTGATTGGTAAAATGAGGTGTTAAAGGTGATTTGATTCGTATTATACTTGTTCTTTTAGTAAGTTTTGGAGTTCCTTGTACATTCTCCAAAACAAGGAAGCGACAAAGATTTGCTCTTGGCTTAATTACATTGGCATTCTTGATTCAAACGGTACAGTCTGCTTTGCAGCATGATTTGGAAGAAACCGCATTAACAGGTATATTGGCAATTCTCTACTATTTTGTATATATCCGTGCATCTAAGACTACTTTAAGATCGGATTACGATGATATTGAGTAAGATGTTTCTTTTAATGATTGACTGTCTATTGGATTGAAGTGTAAACTAACATTAGGAACAAAAGCTAAGAAGCTTTTAGCGAGGTATGATGTGCACATGTACAGGTTATGCCTCGATTTTTGATTTTGAGAATCTGAAAATAAAAAAACCAGCCTCTGCGTACAGAAGCTGGGCGTGCGCCTCTTGCGTCACCTTCGTCCTAATTAATATACCATATTTTCTTAATTGTGCAACTCACTATATATTCTTCGAATCAATTGTGTTAATAATATTATTGATAATAAATGTTTGGGGAATTACTGACTAAATGAAAGGGAACCTGTTATGTATGATCAAGAGAAAATTAAAAAGATGAAGAATCATGAACTTGCTATGGAAGCGTATTTCTATGCATATAATCATAAATTATTTGGTGGAATATCCCAGAAAAATGCAGTTAAATGCTATGAACAGATTATTCCTATTTTGGATTTTGATGAAAGAATCAATTTACCTTTCATTTCTACATTTGGAAGGTGTTATGTGGCAACGGAAAAGCGTTTGATAAAATGCACTAAGAAAATGTTTGGGTATAAAATTGAAGAACGAAATTGGAATGAAATTAAGCATATATTCTACAATAGTACTGCATCAAGAGGTGCTTTAATATTGGATACGGTTTATGGTGAAGTGAAAATCGGAGTTCATCGTGATGGTGTAGGATATGCATGTGAAGTGTTGAGAAAATTAAAGGAAGCCGCCAAATAAATGTATCATTGTTTTAACGTGGTATGAAAGGTTTGAAATCTCTTTTTAAATCATTGGGTCTGCGAAAAAGAGGATTCAAGTTCTTTGAAAGATATGTTTTATGCATATCTTTTTTTATTGACTAAATAGTTAAGTAGGTATATAGTTAAGCTACTTAAATAAATTGGAGGTTCTTATGGAAGTTCAAGATGAAGTACTAGATTTATTGTTTGATCTAACATATAAAGTCACGAACTATGTTCGAAATAACCGTCATTGTAAAGATGGGCCTAGAATCAAAGATGTGATGTTGTTTAAAACAATTTATAAAGCAGAAAATCATCAGATCACAATGAGTGAACTGGCAAATATTCTCGGTGTATCTCCAGCAGCTGTATCGCAGATGATTGCTGGATTTGAAAAGAAGGGTTTGCTTCAAAGGGTGCATTCGAATACGGATCGTAGAACGGTCTATATTCAAATTGTTCCAGAGGCAATCGACATGTTTCAAAAGCGTATGGACTCCCATATAGCTAATGTGTATCATTATTTGGATTATCTTGGGACATCTGACTGTGCGCATTTAAAAGATATTTTAGTGAAAACAGCTCATTATATGGAGGAAAATAAAGAATGACAAAGATTATGAAATATTTAAAGCCATATTGGCTATCCATTGTCCTTGCCCTTGGCTTGTTGTTTGGGCAAGCCACATGCGAACTGACAATGCCGGATTATATGCAAAACATTGTCAATACAGGCATTCAAAATGGAGGTATTGAAAGTGGTATCTATGAACAGGTTCGTGAAAGTACATTCAATTCGTATGTAATGTTCGCGACCGATTCCGAAAAAGATTTAATGACATCTTCTTATAAGCTGGTTACACCAAGCAAGGCAACTAATGAAGAGAAAACAAGAATTCCAGCTTTGAAAACAGAGAATGTATATCTATTAAAAGATATCAGTGAAGAAAAGGAAGAAAAGCTTTCTTCCACTTTGACTCTACTTCAAATGACAATGGTAGAAGTCAGTAAGGATGCTAAAGAAAACAATGTACAAATTCCTCAACTACTGTTGATGAATGGTATGGATACATATAGAAAAGCTGCAAAATCCGAGATTTCTAAACTCGGAGATTCGACAGTAACAAGCATGAGCTCACAATTTTTAAAGAAAGAATATAGTGATCTAGGTATGGATATGGAAAAGATCCAACAAGACTATATTATCTATTCAGGACTTAAGATGTTAGGCTATGCCTTAGGCAGTGCTATATGTGCGATATTAGTCGGATTCTTGGCAAGTCGTATTGCGGCAGGCTTCTCTAAAGATTTGCGTGAAGCCGTATTTGAAAAAGTGACGCATTTCTCGAATGAAAATCTAAATACATTTAGTACATCCAGTTTGATTACACGTACCACAAATGATATTCAACAACTACAAATGACGGTGGCAATGTTTTTAAGAATTGTCATGTATGCACCTATTATTGGTGTTGGAGCCATACTACACGTCATTGAGTCTGGAGCGAATATGACTTGGATTCTAGCTTTATGTGTCGTGATTATTTTAAGTGTTGTATTTGCGATTTTTATGATTGTTATGCCAAAATTTAAGATCATGCAGAAAATGATTGATAAGATGAATAGCGTTGTACGAGAATTATTAGATGGAATGTTAGTCATTCGTGCGTTCAACAATGAGCATCTTGAAGAAGCTAAATTTGATAAAGCGAATAAAGACATTACTTCTATTTCTTTATTTACAACACGAGCTATGGCATTTATGATGCCAATCATGATGTTTTTAATGAACGGTACCACACTTATGATTCTATGGTTTGGATCGAAACAAGTGGATGCCGGCATCATTCAAGTTGGTAGTATCATGGCCTTTATGCAGTATGCGATGCAAGTCATTATGGCCTTCTTAATGATCACCATGGTTGCGATTATGCTTCCCCGTGCCAATGTGAGTGCTTTACGTATTCATGAAGTATTAAGCAGTGATATTACAGTAAAAGATAAAGAGAATACGAAAGATTTCTCATCCAATATGCGAGGTGTTGTATCCTTTAAAAACGTATCTTTTAGATATCCAGGTGCCGATGAAGATGTTTTAAGCCATATTAGTTTTGAAACAAAACCAGGAGAAACGACTGCCTTTATTGGAAGTACAGGATCTGGTAAGTCGACATTGATTAACTTAGTACCACGCTTCTATGATGTGACAAGTGGATCTATTTGTGTGGATGGTGTTGATATTCGAGATGTCAAACAAGCGGATTTAAGAAGTCGCATTGGCTATGTTCCACAAAAAGGTATGTTACTATCAGGAGATATTGAATCCAACTTATTATATTCAAAGAAAGATGCCAATGCAAAAGATATCGAGTCTGCTTTATCTATTTCTCAAAGTACGGAGTTTGTTTCTAAAAAACCAGAAGGCATCCACTCCGAAATTAGTCAGGGTGGTACAAACGTATCGGGTGGACAAAGACAAAGACTATCGATTGCGCGTGCCATTGTGCGTAAGCCTGAAATCTATATTTTTGATGATAGCTTTAGTGCATTAGACTTTAAAACGGATGCCAAACTTCGTGAAGCTTTAGCTGCTTCTTGTAAAGAAACGAAGAGTACGGTACTCCTAGTAGCCCAACGTATTTCAAGTATTTTACATGCCGATCAAATCATTGTACTGGATGAAGGGAAAATGGTTGGAAAAGGAACACATGCTGAATTGATGGAATCTTGTGATGTGTATCAACAAATCGCATCGAGCCAGTTGACAAAGGAGGAACTTGCCAATGTCTAATCAGAAACAAAACAATCGTCCAAGAGGTCCAATGGGCCGTGGTATGCGTGGTGGCGGTGAAAAGGCAAAAGATTTCAAAGGTACAATGAAGAAGTTGTTCAACTATATCAAACCTTTTAAATTTACTTTCCTAATTGGAATTCTTTGTGCCGTTGTCTCCGTATGTATTATGGTCATTGGACCTAAGATTCAAGGAAATATTATTACAGAAATAGCCGAAGGCTTTATGAATAAAGTACAAGGCAAGGGTGGCATTGATTTTGATGCGATCAAAAAGACGTGTGCCTTATTATTAGCTATCTATGCCATGAGTACGGCCTTCTCATATCTTCAAGGCTGGTTGATGAGTGGTGTATCCAATAAAATGGGATATCAGCTTCGTAAGGAAATGAACCAAAAGATTGATAAACTTCCATTATCTTACTTTGATAAAAACAGTCATGGAGACATTTTGTCTCGCTTTACTAATGATGTAGATACGCTAGTTCAATCTTTAAACCAATCTCTATCCACGATGGTATCAAGCATTGTACAAATCATTGGCTTTCTAGTGATGATGTTAAGTATTTCTTGGAAAATGACATTAATGGCTCTTGTTGTGATTCCACTCAGCATGATTCTAGTGATGGTAGTTGTGAAAAAGAGTCAACGCTATTTTAAGGCGCAACAAAAATCATTAGGCTTAGTCAATGGACATATTGAAGAGATGTATGCAGCTCATACGATTGTGAAAGCTTTTAATGGGGAAGAAGATTCTTTAAAATCGTTTAAAGACTATAATAATCAATTGTATACAAGCGCATGGAAATCACAGTTCTTATCCGGTTTAATGATGCCATTGACAAACCTAATTGGTAATATTGGCTATGTCGGCGTATGTATTCTAGGAGGGTACTTAACAATTCATGGTGAAATTGCGGTGGGTGATATTCAATCGTTTATTACGTATACACGTAACTTTACGCAACCAATCTCACAAATCTCACAATCTATGAATATGTTACAGAGTACGGCAGCTGCTGCAGAGCGTGTCTTTGAATTCTTGGCAAGTGAAGAAGAAGTTGCTGAAGTACAAAATCCAGTTGTATTCGAAGATGTGCAAGGCCAAGTAACTTTTGAGAATGTATGTTTTGGATATGATCCAAGTAAGATTGTCATTAACAATTTCTCGATGTATATCAAGCCAGGCCAAACAACCGCTATTGTAGGGCCTACAGGTGCAGGTAAAACAACGATTGTCAAATTATTGATGCGTTTCTATGAATTAAATGCAGGCGCTATTTATATTGATGGCCATAATATTACGGACTACACAAGAAGTGATTTGCGTAATATGGTCGGTATGGTATTACAAGATGCCTGGCTGTTTGAGGGAAGCATTCTAGAAAACTTACGATTTGGAAGACCCAACGCAACCGATGAAGAGGTTATGAAAGCTGCCAAAGCTGCGCATGTCGATCATTTTATTCGTACATTAGATCATGGCTATGATACAAAACTAAATGAAGCTTCTAGTAATATCAGTCAAGGACAACGACAATTATTAACGATTGCCCGTGCCTTCTTGGCAGATCCTAAAATCTTGATTTTGGATGAGGCGACAAGCAGTGTGGATACACGTACAGAAGTCTTGATTCAAAAGGGAATGGATGAGTTAATGAAGGGTCGTACAAGCTTTGTGATTGCACACCGCCTATCTACGATTCGTGATGCGGATAATATTATCGTTATGGACCATGGAGACATTGTAGAAGTGGGAAGCCATGATGAATTGATGAAACGTAATGGCTTCTATACGAAGTTATATAATGCTCAATTTGAAGAGGCTTAAGCTATGCGTAAGATCATAGTGGATTTGAATGTAGTAAAAGATAACGAATTTTCAATGATGTATGAAATGTTTGGATTAGACGTACAAAATAGATCGTACGAAGATTTTGAAAGAAGACTACTACAGATGTCTATTGAGACCATTATTGAAGTAAAGAATCGAAAACAAAATCTTAAATCTTGTGCCAAATGGATCTTTATCTTAGAGGATATTCAACAAAAAAGTGATTGTATGTATTGTATTTGGGGTGAGTAAGACTTGTGGGTATAAATATACAATCTGATTTAAACGCAATTGATAGTCAAGTATGGGGTTTATTATGTTATTAAAACTGGAAAGTTTGAAATTGTGTTTAGATTTATGTGGTATGATATATACACAATAAAGGCGAGGAACATCTGGTTGACATCGAATGAAGCCTTGGAGCGCTGATGACGCCATCGTCACCCTGGGCCCTTTAAAAAAAGCAATACAGGGACAACGCTCATCCAAAGGAGGCACTTTATGTGCCTCTTTTGCATATTATAAAGAAAGGTATAATATGTGGGATATAGATTTGTCTTTTTTGCAGGAAAGTGCCCAAATCTTTTTAGACGAATTTGTTTAAAGGAATATAACATCTCACTTTTAGATAAATCGCTTTCTTTTTGAATTAGATTCATATATAATAAAAACGTGTTAAGGAGTGTGAAATTATGAAAGACATTACCGAAACAATGACATTTACTACGGAAGAGATTCGTCGTGAAAATATCAAGATGATTCTTCGTGAAGTAAGTGATGCTTTGGAAGAACGTGGTTATAATTCAGAAAATCAGATTGCTGGTTATTTGATTAGTAACGACCCTGCGTATATTTCTTCTCACAAGAATGCTCGTAACTTGATCCAAAAGATTGAACGTTATGAAATCATTGAAGAACTTGTACGTGCGTATTTAGAGAAATAATGGATCGTATCATTGGTTTAGATCTTGGTTCAAAAACATGTGGTGTATCGATTTGTGATGCGCTTCATATTACGTGTCGAGCTTTAACGACAGTGCGTTTTGAATCGGATGATTATGATGCTTGTTTAGAAGAAGTTTTAAAGCTACTAAAAGAAAATAAAGTTAAAGAAGTAGTTTTAGGCTTGCCAAAGCACATGAATGGAGATATCGGAATTCGTGGTGAAATATCTTGTGAATTTGCCAAGAAATTAGAGTCTTCTGGTATTACAGTTCATCTATGGGATGAGCGACTAACAACGGTTGCGGCCGAAAAAATCTTACTACAGGGGGATGTTTCTAGAAAGAAACGTAAAAAAGTAATTGATCAGATGGCTGCCGTTCAAATTTTACAGAGTTTTTTGGACAGACAAAACGGGGGATTCTAGATCCTCCTTTATTTTTGAAAGGAAAAGTATATTTATGTTAGATTCAAATAGTTTATATGTATATGATGAAGATGGAAATGAAAAAAAGATGACCATCTTATTCACTTTTGACAGTGATGAAACGGGATGCCAATATGTGGTTTTCCAAGATCCAGACAATGATGAGGGCGAAGTATTCGCATCTCGCTATGACGACAAAGGTCAGTTGATTCCTATTGAAAGCGAAGCCGAATGGGAAATGGTAGAAGAAGTAATCAACACGTTTGTTGAGGACGAGGAAAATGCCGACTAGGCGAAAAGTCAATTCTGTAAGAGTTGTCCTATTAGTCGTTGTATTCATTTTAATTATCGCCGGTCTTGGTTCGATTTTTGTCGTAAAGACAGGACTATCAAGTACGGGCAACGGGGATAAGGAAGTAGTGTTTACCATTGAAAACAATGAATCATTTGATTCGATTTTAGAGAACTTGAAAAAAGAGAATCTGATCTCAAATGCGAGTGTTGCCAAGCTTTATGCCAAGGCAAGTCACAACACAAACTTTGTGGCAGGTACTTTTGAATTGGATAATGGCATGAGTGTAAAAGATATTTTGTCTACCATTCAAGATAGTACAAAACTAAAGAAAGATGCTCTTGTCTTAAAAATACCGGAAGGCAAATGGGCTAAGGAGATTGCGGCTGAAATATCAAATTTATATGATGGAAAGTATTCTTCAGAAGAAATTTTAAATCAATGGAATGATATTTCTTATATTCAAACGCTCGCAAAGGATTATTCTTTCTTAAATGTAGATGATTTAAATAATTCCAACTATAAAGTGAAATTAGAAGGCTATTTATTTCCTGACACATATTTCTTGGAAAAAGACGACTCTCTTGATGATATTACACGCGTTCTGTTAGATCGTTTTGATGTGATGTATAAAGAGAATAAAAAGGCATTTGATCAAAGTGACTTATCCATCCATCAAATCATTAGCTTGGCTAGTGTTGTTCAATTTGAAGCGAGTGAACCTGGTGATATGGCTAAAATTGCCGGTGTTTTCTACAATCGTTTAGATCAAGGCATGAAACTACAATCGAGTGTAACGGTTTGTTATGCATTATATGATGATTTCAACGATCCAAAAGATTGTGAAACCAATCCAGAAGTCGATTCACCATACAATACGTACTTACATGAAGGCTTACCAATTGGACCAATTCTAAATCCGGGGGATGAAGCCATTAAAGCCGTATTAAATCCAAAAAAAACAGATTATCTATTCTTTGCGGCCGATATATACAACAAAGTGGATGGTAAAGTGCATTACACAAAAACGTACGAAGAACATTTAGAAGAATGCGAAAAATTAGGCTTAAATCTGTAACAATGTTTTGCATAATTTAAGGATTATGTTATAATTTTTTGTGCTAAATACAAGGAGTGATACCACATGGCAAATGAAAAATTTTACGTTACCCAAGAAGGTTATAATGATTTAGTCAATGAACATGAAAACCTAGTTCATAAAGTTCGTCAGGAAGTTATCGTTGAGTTGCAGGAAGCTCGTGCGCAAGGTGACTTGTCTGAAAACGCCGACTACGATGCAGCCAGAGAACACCAGGCTCAAGTCGAAGGTCGTATTCGTGAATTAGAGGCAATGATCAAAAATGCTGAAATCATTAGTGAAGCCGATAATGCGGAAGATAAAAAGACAAAGAATGTTGTAAAATTGGGATCTACTGTTAAAATCTTAGATTTATCAGACAACCAAGAAGTAACATTCAATATCGTGGGTACAATTGAAGCGGATCCATTCAATGGTAAGCTTTCAAACACAACACCACTTGCAGAAGTCATCATGGACCACAAAGTTGGAGATGTATGTACTGTAAGACGTGTTGAAGAACCATATGATGTAAAAATTCTTGAAATTAAATAGAAAAACATCAAAAAATTACGTATAAGAGAAGGGTGATATTTATGAAACGAACTCTTCTCTTTTTTTGTCTCTTTATTTTCTTTACCTTTACCTGCTTTAACTGGTATACACCCATTACCTTACAAGAAGCCAAGCCCACATTGATGCAAGTGGAAATCAAGGGGGCCATTCAAAATCCGGGTGTTTATACTTTAAAGCGAAACAGTTCCATTTCAAATCTAATTCAAATGAGTGGAGGCCTATTAGAAAATAGTGATACATCTAGAATCAGTTTTAACTATATCCTAAACGATAAAGATGTAGTGGTGATTCCAGAAAAACAAGATGTAAAACTCATTTCTATTAATAGTGCAACATTAGAAGAACTACAAACACTTCCAGGCATTGGTCCGGCCATTGCCCAAAGAATCATGGAGTATCGCAAAAGTAACACATTTCAATCTTTAGAACAAATCCAAAATGTCAAAGGCATTGGTCCAGCCATGTTTAATAAGATCAAGGATAAGATCTGCCTATGATGTTGATACTTTCACTTGGCTTTTTGGCCTGCCTAATCTTAAAAGAAATACTTTGTATACTCTGTTTTACACTTTTCTTTCTTGTCTATCTATACTATCGGTTTAAAGATAAAAGAATTCGGATTCTATTTATTTTATTTAGTCTATTAAGCTGTATCCTTGTATATCCAAAAGAAGTTCAACAACAGGATACATATAAAATTACAGAAATAAAGAAAGGGTACTATATAGGTAAAAATAGAGGTTCTAAAATTCTTATCCAAACAGATTTAGATCTAAGCTTTCAAGATGAAGTTAAAGTCAAACACATAGAGCCTATTCATACAGATGATAATTTTACTTTATTTAGTTTTACTCGATACAATGAAAATAAGAACATCAGGTTTAAGACAAATTCTGTAGAAATTGTCCACAAATCAACATCATTCAAGTCTAGACTCTACAACTATTTAAAGTTGAAACCCAATTCTTCCATTGTTTTATCCTTATACTATGGTATACACGATGAAAGTATAGACGAAATCTATACGATGCTTGGATATGGCTATATGAGCGCATACTATATTGTTTTGCATGTGTTAAGGCGAAAGTGGGATGAGACAAAGATAAGAAGAATCCTTCTAGTCTTCAGTGTTTTATTTGGCCATTTCTTTGTGTTTACACTTGCATTCACAAGATTTATTTTGTATCAGTTGAGTACTCTATTATTCACATCCAAACCCAATCAAATGGCTTTTACAATCCTTTGTTTTGGCATAATCTATCCAAATCAAGTACTATCCATATCTTTTATTTGTCCGCTCTTATTACAACTCGTATCTTATTTTTGTACCGAACACAAATGGATTGTACAAAAGATGGTCTTACTTGGATTGATGTTTATTTACTTTAAGAAAGTGAATCTTATTTCATTGCTTTTCTTTAACATCTTTAGAAAACTATATGGTTTGATCTTCTTATTTGGATTTACAGTGCAGGATTTAATAAATCTAAAATTACCAGACCTTACCATTCATTATGCACCTAGAATTTTATTTATAGTTTTATTTATCATCTTCTATATACAATGCTTAAAACACTTTAAATGGAAATATCTATGGATATGTATCGTTCCATTTCTAGAAATCTATTGTAATCCTTTCTTTCAAGTCTATACATTAAATATAGGTCAAGCTGACTGCAGCATCATTGTAGAACCTTTCCATAAAAGTGTAGTGATGATTGATTGTGGGCAAAACCTATATCGTGATAATGTCGAAAGAATTATTATGCCCTTTCTAGAAAATATGAACATTCATGCGATTGATACATTGATACTTACACATGATGACTTTGATCATAATGGAGGATATGACAGTTTAAAAGACAAAATAGAAATCAAACAAGTCATAGAAGATTCAAATCAATTGGTTCATGTCGATTATCCATTTTATTTGTTGTTAAGTGAAAGAGAATCTAAGGATACCAATGATTCAAGTCTTATCAGTTATTTTACGTATGATCATTTAACTTATCTTTTTATGGGGGATGCGAGTAAACAAATTGAAAAACAATTGATGGCTACATACGATTTAAAAGCCGATGTTATAAAAGTAGGACATCATGGATCGAATACGAGTTCAGACCCAGATTTTCTTGACTCTTTAGATTGTAAGATTGCTCTGATTAGTTGTGGCTATAAGAATAAGTATGGTCATCCAAGTGTTGAAACACTCAAGACATTAGAAAATTTACACATAAATACACTATGTACGAGTGATTGTGGAAGTATAGCCATGTATTCTTTATTTCACTTTTCATTTGTTGTCACAAACGATGGAATGTTTGGTATAATATGGACATGATTTATATTTTATACGGAAAAGACAATAGCATGGTTTCTATGAAGCTAGAGGCCATCAAAAAAAGACATCATATTCAAGAAAACGTAAACATCTATGATGCCCAAGCGGATGAAATATCCAATGTTCTACAAGATTTAGATGCCTATTCGATCTTTGATGATGACAAGATGATTATTGTCAATAACTGTACGTTTCTTTCAAGTAAGAATACGACAAACTATGAAGTGGATCCTTTTCTAGTAAGAAAAGATACAGACATGATTCTTGTACTTGTCTGTCCAAGTGATAAACTGGATACTCGAAAGAAAAAGGTTAAAGAAATAAGCAATTACGCGACTTTATATTCTTGTTTAGCACTTGATGAAAAGTCACAAAAGTTTTATGTGCAAGATAAACTGAAGGAATATGGAGTCAAGGTCGATTTTAAAACGTTAGATTGGATGACATCTAGAATGGGACTCGATCCCATGTGCATCCAGAATGAAATTGAAAAGATTTCCATCTATTCAAAACATCCAACGTTTGAAGATGTACAAAACCTATTAGTTGTAGAACCTATGAATGACATCTTTAAAATGGTCGATGCCTTCTTTAGTCAAAATGGGATTTTATTATTAGCTTACTACCGTAACTTTAGAAAGCTGAATATGCAGCCAGTAGCTATCGTTGCGCTTTTGGCAAGTCAAATTCGTTTTCTATTTCAAGTACGCGTATTAATGGATGAAGGAAAGGCACAGGCAACCATTGCCCAAGAGTTAAAGGCCAATCCGTACCGCGTGAAACTGAATATGCAAAAGGCCATGCGCTTTTCAAGTGAAGCCTTACTTTATAATCTATCTTTACTAGCGGATTTTGATCAACAAATGAAAATGGGTAAGATTGATAAGGATGATGGTTTTGAATACTTCTGTCTAAACTTAATGATGAACAAGGAATAGCCTTGTTCGTTTTTAGTTTCATTGAAGTATCTTTTTTTATGTCTCAAATTATTTGTCTAATGCTTTGATTAATTCTTCCATGGTTGAACAGAAAAAACTCTTTGATTGAATTTCAACTAAAAATTGGTATAATCCTACTGAAGGTAGCAATACCTTTAGATGTGGTAAGCATCAATAAAAGTTGTGGTCGGATAAGAGACGGTAAACGCTCATGTCTAATCATTGTCGACAACCGACAGAAAAACTTACCAGATTTGATTTTTTAGGAATACTTATGAAAAGGTGGAATCTTCAATTAGTAAGACTCCACCTTTTGATATTTGACAAATAAAAAAGCTCCTATGAACAAGAATGGCCAACCTAAATGTATTTGGATTAGTATTTAGCACGTATCATTGAAGTAAGTCGGAATGTGTACCTACGAGTTGTAAATTCTAGGATATATTTCATATATCTAATGCCGCTTTTAGCTCATCAATGCAGGAATATTTCGGCGTTGTTGGATCAGACATCATTCTTCTTTCTTCCTCAATGGCTTCAATTGTTGTTTGGTTTGGTTCGTGATTCTTCATTTTTCCTCCATGTAGACAAAAAAAGGCCCCTCTGAAAAAGTGGACCAGATTTAGCGTGATAGGTACGTTACTTACAACAGAATCATATCAGAAATAAAAAAAGAAGTCATATGACCAATGTCATTAAGTTAAGAAATGACATCTTTTAAGAGGAACACAAAAAATGTGCTCCTTTTTTTATAGAAAATTTGAATTTTTTTGTTGACATACAGATTGAAATGTGTGGCCTATTATCATTTCTGATAATAGGCCAATTGTTTATAGGTATATGTTTTT